>Ga0307512_10001199_pt1 | contig 37512 bp, 27 predicted proteins | sample 14_EM_MG_FD_200267 | JGI IMG/M metagenome (GOLD analysis project Ga0307512, IMG submission 200267) | Populus trichocarpa ectomycorrhiza microbial communities from riparian zone in the Pacific Northwest, United States - 14_EM | ecosystem: Host-associated > Plants > Roots > Unclassified | place...
TTGTTTCTTTATGTTACGGAAGAAGCGGGGAGGAAATGTGTACGGGATATGCCATGGCCGCCAGCGGCCGAATGCAATATGATTACAAACAAACAAACAAACTGCCAAGGCTTAAGGCATCGTCTAGAAATCCTGCTCTCAGTCACTGGATATCACCTATAGCGCCGTGACAGCACCCCCGTCACCGACACCGCATAATGGAAGGGGGTCACGACTTTGCTTGTTTGCTTTATTGGTTTCGAGAAGTGGCAGGGAGAGAAGGAAAATGTATGTCGTGGCCGCAAGCGGCCGAATACAACATGGTTACAAACAAACAAAACGCCGCATCTGCTGGAAAGAAACAAAAAGAGGTGGTTGCCTTCCAGCTCATCCATGCCAAAAGTACTTCTGCTCGGCGACTGGTCTGATTAAGTCCAACTCGCGATGCAGTGCAACGCGAACAACGAATGAGAGCCGCCGAACCAATTCGAACACGAGGAGCAGTTCCTGTAAGAATCTGGGACGGACCCAGACTACGCGATAGCCACCAAGGCAACAGAGAGGTGATTTTGAGAGAGTACTCTCAGAGTTGGGTGATCTTCCTCTCAGATTTAAGATCTGGGACTCGCTCAAATTTGGAATTTCTCGGATCTTGGCTTTGGAGGACTTCTGGCTATACGGAAATTCCGTTGCTGAATTTAGTCAATTCCTTCGTTACTATCCCACGGTTCTCCGCTGAGTCGAATCGTGACTTCGCACTACCCTGGCTATGCAGGCCGGTTTCACCTAGTCCGGCAACCCTACTCGAGCAGGTGATTTCAGCTGAGAACTGCAATCCTCTACGGGACAAGGCTAGCCATATGAATGTGGAAGTGACAGGTAACACTGGCGGTCATTGGACCTGATCGTATTGTGTATGAGCAAGTTACTCGTAATAAAGATATCATTTTAACCCAGCCAACAGTCGAACTTTGCACTCTATCAACTGGTGACAAAGGCGCTCATCAGACAGATTTTGGGGCAATAATAACATAATGCAAACAACTAGTCGGATATGTTTGAGAGTTCTTATCGTCCATCGATTAGTGCTCTGTAGTGAAAGGCTACAGACTAATCACATTGACGCACTGGGTTTACTAGGCGTATTTGGCATTTATTCCGCGGGAGTGAGAATAGACGGTGCTTGGAGGTGCAATCATAATTCCGCCTGGGTAGTTGAGCTCCTCTTTGAAGCCAATGTACTGCATGGTGTTGCCTTGCGTCCCCGCCTCGTTCGGTGAGTGAGAATTTTCTGTTTCATCTGCATGCACTTCCGCTTTCAGATCTCGAATGCAGATCTCAGGTTTTCAATAGCTTTAAACTGAATTTGAAATAGTTGTTGGGGGGATTTATTTCAGCTCTATTTTCGGGCGTTCTGTATGGTGCTGACTGCATGCATCATACGAAAGTGCTGGAAGCAGAGCCCGGACGCAAGGCGGGGGGTAATGCTCTGGCTATGCAACAAACGCATTACAACTAGGGACCGCCACATATATGAAGCTATCCTGTGTCAGGAGTTTGCTGCTAAGCTTAAAGCTACTTCTGCAGGTGTTTTTGTCTTGTTAGCGCCACCTTATAATTATGCGAACAAGCTCCAGAACACTTATAATTATGTCCACTAACGTTTGCAGGAGTGAAACTAGTCAGCAGGGCTGCGAGTTAATCCGAGCCGAAGAATTGTGACAGGCCCCGCATCATCATGCAGCTTTGCCGGCTTGCCTTTGTCCCATTCTAGTTCAGCCCTACGAAAACAAGATTTCTGCATGCATATGCAGCCCGGCTGCACTGTGCTCGGGTAGTACAAGGCGTAGGATCCGCACATGGTGCGGGGTAGATTGTCTTAAACCTGTAGTTCTGCTTCAGCAACTTATATTAACGCGTAAGCTCGCGTGCCAGTCCCCCACCCCAGCGGTATGCGAGCTTATTAAACGCGCTTAGAAAGTGTTCCATCAAAAGCCAATCGGTGTTATTTAATGTGGGCAGCTTGGTTGGACTTCTCTGCTCATATATCAGTATCCACCCCAAAAAGTTACGTTTACACGTATGTACGCATTTCTTCATACAATTTAGCTATCTATATATTCTGATACTTTCTTCTCTGAAAAGCCCAAATAGTGATTGAAAGTGGGGTAAGGGGATAAGAGAATTGTACCGGACTTTGAATCTTCCAGGGGACAAGCTAAAGCCAATTTGCGGAATGATTGAAGGCCCTTCTTCCAATTGTCCTGGTCCGGTAGATCCTCTAAGAGACACCGATGGGAGAGAACTATGCGGGAGTAGGATTTTAAAGTAGCGTTGCGGTTGCGAGTCGTCGGCCATCAATCAGAGGTTTTCGATCATGCATGCGCGGCGCGGTGCAACATCAAAGGACATACGACTTGTACATATAAATCGGCCCATTTTATGAAAACACTACAGTAATTGTGGGGCGATAGCAGAGGTTACCGATGATACGCTTTTGATTTCTAAGGGAAAACTGTTACTCTCTCAAGTGATGAGACATGCAGGAGATGCCCAGCTGTGGCTGACTTTAAATGCGCCGTCAGACAATGCACGCCGCAAGCGAATGTGATGTGATTAAGAATACCTAATTAGTCAACTCACCTGAGACCCAGCAACGGAATCTACAGAGACAGCAAATGTGGGCTCCCGAGGTATTTATATTCTAGATGAACAATCCTATACCTGATCATCTGCATATCTCTCCGGGCCTCAGTAACATAATCCCATACATAGTCACACTGCGTCTGTACCTGTCTGATATGGGGAAGAGGCTGCAGATATCCATCGCATACATGCATTGAAAATGATGACATGGGCTGAAAGTTACACTGCGTGACACGGAGTGAGGGACATATTGTACTTCCGTTATATTGACCAACAGCCTGATACGAGTCGTTTTATTCTGCATGATCGGGTGACTTGTTTATGACGAATCCCGGTCGAGAAATCGGGGCGGTATTGAGCGATGACGCTAGACGGAGATGGCCCGCTGTGACACCGACAGAGTGTATTGCAATCTTGGGTATAAATACTGTCATGGAACTGTTCGTCTTCCGTTCTTTTCACTCGACAAACTGTCAGCAAAAACTCTCCTCTACAGCAAAAAAGTCAGCTATGAAGATCCTCAACCTCCTCCCTCTAATCATGCTCTCCCTCCTTCCTACTTCCTTCTCCCTCTTTCTCCAGTGCACGGGCATGGTCCAAATTTACGAAGCATCTCCTGACTACAGTGGCGTAGGCGGAAGCTATGGTTTCATCGGGAAAGTTCGCTTCCTTACATCAATTATGTCTCAGACAAAAGAAACAACCTTAACATACCCACTGTAGAACAATGGGTTAGCAACTGTCACTCTCTGCGTAGTCAACCTCCCGTCTTCTGCGGATGGAAAAACCTGCCGGTTGCACTTCACCAACCCGTACTATGTCGATCCTGCTGGTTCGAAGCGCGGGCAGATCTTTACTCTGAACTCCCCCCTCATCACTGGCGCAACATGGAACCATAGAGGGTCGGCGTCCACGGGTCAACAGATCGGCACATTCTACAATGCTGCGGAGGGCACTTCGGCCTTGTGGGAAGGTAAGAACACGTTTAGTTGCAAGTCTGGGCTCCAGGGATTTCAGGTGGTGCCAACGGGTGACTCAGCGTGGATTTCTTGGATATTGCCTAATGGGCTTTTGATTGAAGTTATTGGGATTTAAATTGTGACTGCGAGCGAGGCTACTTTTGTACACATATAGTCGGCGGCTAGTATTAATTTTTTTCACGAGAATGTAAAGCGATAATAAACAATTTGCGCTAGGCTGCCAACTTCAAAACTCCTGGCTTTAACGATTTCGAGATTTCATACAGCAACCAAATGGACTCCCAACTTCAGGCAGACGGTGGGCCTATTCAGGTCCCATAAGCTCCCTGGCTTTTTCTGTGAGGCTTTTGGGACTCGTGGAATTTGAAGCTAGAAGTTTTGGAGCTGGCACGATAGCGCAAACTCTCTAATGGAAATACTAGATTGAGCTTTCGATGTCATGTGCTTCCAACGATTCTGTCCGGGTGGAGTTTATCTCCGCCGGCAGAGGGCCGTGGGGCCACTCGATATTCACCATTATCCGGTTCCGTCAAACTGTCTATCGGATAAACTCGTTACCCCCGCAGTACGAGCAGGTTGCATGCACAGCGTCAACGGTAACTTTTATTCACCTAGACAGTTGAAGCTGGATGACAAACTGAAGAGCTTAGGAGCCAGACGAATAGAAGTAAAGGATTCGGTTTCCAATGTAACTTGCGTGTACTACAAAAGTAACGAGTTCGCCCAGATTATACGGTATATACTCGACAATGCGCTACTCTATAGTGCTTGCATGCGGTTTACCATTGAGGATATCTTGATCCCCGTACACACCATTGTGGCTGCCTCCTCTTTCGCTCCACCATGCTGCATTCGTTGGTAGCGGTTCCTCTGGCTCATTGAACATCATATAATCTTATGCAACATTTCTGTGATCTCTGGTCATGAAATTCTAGGCCGGTAACTAATTTCTCAAATCGCAGGGTTAATCGATCAGCGTCCAAATAGTCCCAACCAATGCCAAATAACCAGCCATACCATTCTTTCACCTTTCCTATGTCAGACAACCGACTCCGGAAACTATCAATCAACCACATGTCAACCACCACCTCCTCCTCTTGACATCAACAGAGCATGGCTTAGTTATGATATATACTAAAAAGCACTGCATATAGCGTACTGGATAGTAGTTAGTAGTGGGATTCCATGTTTTGCTCCGGTCAGCGGCCGCTGTGGCTGTTCAACTTGTTCAGTAGCAGAACATTTTATACTTGTACGTGTATGGCGCTATTTATCAGAAGCAGAGGCTCAGTTCAATTCCAGAGAACCCCTACACAACTGCCACCATGTCAGTGCTGTCGGCTTAGAAAAGGATAATTGATCTCACGCATACTCAATCACAAATTATCAATCGGAAAACAGTGCTCACCACTGTTGCATGTTAAGATCTGGAACGTTACAGACTATACAAGCTCACTGTAACTAGGGCTGATGACATACAAGTCTCCTATATATATTCGAGTCTTTCTCCTTCTCTTCTCTCTGTACCTTAAGTCTATTCACATGGATCACCCCATATTCACACCACCCTTACCTAACAATCTCAGAGTTAGTACTCGCCGCCGCATACAAAATTTCCGCTTGCAGGGAGCTAACTCTGTTGGTACAGTACATATTACAGTACAGAGTACAGATACATACCGTTGTAAAAAAGCACAGTTGGAAAATCCGTATTCGGTGTGTTAACGCACCGCTAGAGCCGAATTTGACTAGAATTCGGTGTATGCTTCGTACATATTTCACTACGGTACTTATCAAGTCAGAAAGAGAACACAAAAGCATTTTTGCATAAATGGCACATGCTCGCCACCTCCCTTCATGGGTGTGTAGAAATGATAGCCCCAAAGATACGCCATTTAAACCTATCTCCTTTTGACAGGCGGGCTCTCTTTAGGTTTGTTGGCTAATAGAGTTCTTCGTTGATGAAGCGGAGTACGAAATTATTGTACGCACTACAGCTCGTTTAGGATATCATCCGGCTCACGTCGCTTGCTGGATCGCTCCGAGAGTCGCACTGGAATTGTTGGACCGCAAAAACAACATACTTACCACTTCACATCAAGTGATCTGACGCGGGGGTGCCCCCCATCTGAAAGATCTTGAATAGGTCTCCGAGCTTTTCGAAAGTCGCCGCTTGCAATGGTTTGACATTGAGATCCGCCTACAGCTGTCGACAGCTCGACCGCATGTAAAGTAAAATGATCTCTGTTGCTGCTACTGCACACAAATCCTAGCTAGGAGCTAGAATGTCCCTATACGCACTGGAGTAGAGTTAGGTTTTGTGTGAACGGGGCGTGAATAGGCGAAGAAATCGCTCGAAAAAGCGATTTGAAGCCTACCTGAAGGCATCATATCATGGTGTTTTAGTCTCGAACACTGATGGTGTGGTGTTCGTGTTTGGGTGGGAAGAAGTGAAGTTAAGTTAAGCACCATTACTCTAGCCATAATCTAATTCACATATATGCCACCTTCCCATTTCGTCAGAATCATAATCTTGAGGAACATTGCCGAATGGAGGTGATGGTAGTAGACGCACTCTCGAAGCTTGGTATGGAGCTAGGAATAGCTATTGATAAGGTGATGAGAAAGAGGAGAGGGCGGTTAGTAGATGAAAGGCGATGGATTCGATAATTTTAAATGGCGAATGACAACTATTAAGTAGATAGTAACCTCGGGTAACTTTACGGAGTGTCTCCGGGCTGCTCTCGTATACTAGACTTTCTGGGTTCACTTCATGGTGAAACGAGCTTGCGAGCGAAGCGAAAAAGTCTGGGCACAAGAGCATCTCCAAGCAATCAATTCTTACAAAAAACCTGTGACAGTCAACTTTATTTACCTCCCAAGTGCTGCCCACTATAGTTTTAACAAATGGTGAAACCCGCTATCTTGTCTTTGTCTTACCTGCCCAATTTTGCCTATCGCCAGACTCGAGGTGGTCCTTTTCTAGTCGCTAGTATTCTTGACGGTGCCGTATCTGTTGTTCTGGGCTTGTTGTAATGCATCCAATACTGCTCGGACCTGCTACGATGTGTACGCGAACACTGGGCATCGTGTCCACTGTATTAACCCTAGCCCTAGCACGTGAGCCCTGTTCGAAGTCGCCATACCATTGACAGCTTGTCTACGAGGGGCATTGGGCTCAACATGGCTACAGTAGGTAGACCACCATTCAGGCGGCCTGCGCAACCAAGCACACGTGCGATGCCTCTACAACTTGGGGATGACCGCGATATTAAAATAGGGTTCACATGGACCCTATAATACATTAATTGTAGTATCAATTACAAGTGAACGAGTATTGTATATGTTCAAAGAGCTAAGTACGTATAATAAAGTACCAGACCAACATTCGTAAGCCAGTCACTTCGCCACAATTTAGCACAGTATACTCTATTACACGCCAACATTGAGCAGCCATATGGAATACTGGAGTGCAAGGTGTAAGCAAGATTATAATGTGTTAACAGAGAAAAGACGGAAGATACATAGATCAATGGTCCAGAATTGCCATGCCCCCGTGCGCCACCTCAGCCACGGCAACCGCCACACCCACACAAAAACAGCCTTACTTACCTAAGTATTAGAGCCTCGCACAAGAGAACCCATAGGTATCTGGCGGAGAATAGTGCCGAAAGGTCAGAATAGATGCTTTTCTTTCGCGAGCTGGCATCAAGTTTCACGAACGGAAATTGTCGATGGCTACATATGATCTCCACGAAGCCTTTCCTCACATACGCATCACCTCGCGACAGCGATCGTGCGACCTACCAGTCAATTTTTACAAAACACCTGGGGCATCCAAACACACAATTGCATAAAACAGCGGGAAGTGATCACCGGCAGCTATATCTCCGATCCTCCATTACCATGGTTACAATAACATCGTAAGCCACCGCGGGGGATCATGGCCCAGTCACTTCGCCACAAATGCAGTATTGTAGGCACAAGCTTGCTTCACGCCGATACCGAGCGGGCGTATGGAGGACAGCATTCCTTAGATGGTGTTGTATCAACCTCGTACAACTCTACCCCTCGCGTTGTGTCTAGCGGAGGGCGACGTCTTGCAACCATTGTGATATCAAAACGCTCTTTCATTCGCGAACTGCACCAGTTTTCGAACTGGACACCCTAACCTGCGGAGATTTCGAATAAGATCCTTCGCCGGAACTGTCGGCTTGCTTTTTGAATCAGTTATGAAGTCATTGGTTCAGCCGTAAACAAAGCAAAGTGGAAGTATATCTCAAAACTACGCTCTGACTCGAATGCGCATTTTCTTGGCGCATATTGCGGCCACAAAATTCCACAAGCCGACTGCAAGGCGTATAGTAAGGTTGTGTTTCATAAGGTGGGGCTTGCCGTTCCTTTTAAACAGGGTCTTCATCATCGTGGGTTTGCTGCAGTCACATCAGCCGCTACTTCAACTGGGAAATCAACTGGGAAATCAAAGGACAATCACAGAAAGTTACTCAACGAACAACCTCCCTACCTACGAATCTGAATGTTATCAATAACCCAGTCCAAACGGCAGTGCACCATCGCGGGTTTTAACGAATGCAACCAGGATGGCGAAACGGGCTGTTGTGACGTCTCAAAGACCTTCACGGCATGTCCAACTGGGTACTTTTCCTGCGAGAAGCCGGAGTTTGTTGAGCGGGGATACGCAGGTGCTTGTTGTCCGCAGTAAGTAGTGCTACTGTGTTTCGATAAACGAAACCTGACAGCTTCTCCGCTGCAGAGGATATACCTGTCTTATCGCCCCGTCATGCGCCTCGCAGGTCACCCAGCCCCCCGAAACGAGCGTTCCCGTCGAACTGGTCACGGAAACCAGCATGATCATCTCAACTAAACCGTTCACAGTAACCAGTACGGAGGTTTCCACTAAAACAAGTATCTCGACTGCATCCGCGGAAACATCGTCGCTCCCCGTAGACACGTTGGTACCACCACCACCGGTAGATACAACTACGACAGAAGCGGGCACAACAGAAGTAGGCACAACAACAGAAGCAGGCTCAACAACAGATATAGGCACACCGATAGATACGGGCGTACCAATACCAGGAACATCGGAATCAACTCACTTTGTTACTCAAACGTTGGAGTCATCAAGCCTTACTCGTGATACGACACAGACATCAATATTTTGGAAAACCACAACAGAGAAATCGATTCCATCTGCATCGCCAATCATCTCGAAGGTTTACGAGATCAAGCTCAGTATCAGAACTCCACAGCGTACCCGGCTTTCCAAAGCCACCGTAGTCGGTGCTTCCATTGGTTCATTGGCAGCTTTCTTTGTGATGGGTTTGACACTGCTCTGGTGGCTCAAGAAATGGCGTGGCTCTAGGGTATCGATGGAGTCAGTTGAGCAACAACCTGTTAAATATATTCAACAGCCAAAGGCGGAACTGCCAGCGACTGCACCTATGTCTGAGCTGCCAGGCGGCCCAGGCCAAGTGAGCCTTGGTCCAGATTAGACACCTACAGTGATGTGGGATTGATGTGTTTTGGATGGCTACAGTTTGCGGAAACGGAATTTTTAAAGAGATTAGGTTTCATGTTGTGTAACACTGTACCGGGCACGATGTTTCAGACACCAAATATCACAAAGAGCCCTTCCAAAGAAATTTCATCACTCACTCTTAGGTATTCAATATTAAAGAAATTCGTTACAAAAAAACTCTCGTTCGAACCATCGCACCCGCTACAGTACTCAGCTGAGGTATTTGTTGAACTTCATCAGTGTCAAAGCAACTACATGGGAACACCTTTCATGCAGACCCTGCACGCTGGGCGGGATCATTAATTGAAGTTGCTCATAGTGAGGAGTGTCTGTCATTGTTTATCACTCATTTCTGGAGTTACGGTCTCTGTTGCAATGTTATGGGGGAGGACCGTGAGGGCATTGTCTATTCTAACTACCTACCTAGGTAGGTACGGGGGAAAGGAGAGATACCAATTGATTGCTACGTGTGTTTACTGTGAGATGGATACGGTCAGTCGCTAGCTCGGGTCTTCATTTTAGGTTTGCTAGACCAAGGGTATAAATTTGTCTAGTCCCCATTTCCGAGCGAGGCAACAACAAATGGGTTTGCGATCGAGGCTCTGGCGGCTGGGCACGAGACAAGGTATAAACTAGTGTGCCGGAGGCGAACGAGGGGAGCAGTGCATGCATGTAATGCCAAACTTTGTTTATCTATAACCATTCATTCGGCCGCCTGCGGCCATGATATCGAACTACATCCCATTCAATTCGACACCTCACCTACTACTACCAGATATCCCGGATCCCCACTGAAGTCTCCAAATATTCCGTAACTAACAGAAGATACAAATTTTAAATTCTGCCTCGTTGACCGCGATGGTCATCCTTTACAGAGAATCATAACCTCCTCATGCTCTGCGCTTCCATACGCCCGAGGAGTGTTATCAACAGTTGATGTTTTATCTTCAACCAATACTACCGACAAACACTGTTCTCTGGTTATCCTTGGCGTGTACTTCCGCACCAGCCTTGACCAGCGCTTCTATAACTGAGAATCATTGTTTGTTTGTAATCATATTGCATTCGGCCGCGTAGCGGCCATGGCATATCCCGTACACATATCCTCCCCGCTTCTTCCATAACATAATGAAACAAAAAGCAAAGTCGCGAGTCCTCTTCCCCAAAAACAAATGAAAACCGCCCAAAAAACATCAACTTTTACACCCCCCCATCACTCGACTCCTCGTGATCTGAGTTCTCTGCCTCCTCCGCCACTCCGCCAATTCTGCCAACATCTGTATAAAATAAAAAATCCAACAGTGCTTGTGAACATTTTTCTTCTGCAAAAACAAGAGACTTCGGCAGACTAATCTTCGGCTTTTTCATCACCTTTTCAATGCCCTCATAACCATTTTCCCCCTCTTGCCTGTCGATCCAAAGCCTTTTTTGTTCTTGTTTCCATCTCTTACACCACTTAAAAAGGTGGTCTCTAGTCTGATATTCATGCCCACACCACCAGCATTTCATATCTCCTCTTTTTCCGATCCGCCTTAGGTACTGCGCCATAAGCCCATGTCCTGACTTAAGCTGGTAGAACCTCGCCACAATCGTCTTTCGAGCCTTCATCACCGCTTCGTTAAACTGAGAATCATGCGGTGCGTCAGCGGGACCCCTTCTCCAGAATCCTTGGTATTCGTATCTATTCCTTTGGTTGTTATAATCTCTATCATTTTTACTCTTCTAGGATGGCCAAAGTAACATGCTAGCGGATCTATCCAAGTTATTTTCTATTTAGTGCTATGAGAGAAAGTAGGAGCTCGAAAACTTTGATGGACTCTGTATGAACAGTGAGGCAGAGAGGTGGAATACCCAATATTTCACACATGTCTAATTTGTAGTGTCCGCTGAGAGCACTTATGTCTGTACCGGCTGCAAGAAAGAGTGAGATATATGTTCTGACCGATACACGAACTTTGCCCGTTCGCAAACTGGACGGGCCAGTTCGTGAATTTTGACCGGTTCGCGAACTAGGGATCCAGAATGCGACCTTGCCAAAGTACGAGATTTAATCCCATCAGGCAAAGTCAGGGAGTTATGCAATAAAGATGGTGTAAGATCTGTGATAAGTATACTTAGCATCTTAGTTGCTCTAAGAACTTCAATCCTTAAGCACCTCGCACAGTGTTGGAAATCTGCGCCAGGTAAAGACCAGCCAATTTTGGTCTTTGAGTTCGAGTAGATATTCATAATACAGGAAGGCTATATGAAGAAATGTTTAGATATAGCGGCGATGACTTGAGAAGGGCTCAGAGATTACATCATGTTGAATTCGATGACAGTTGTGGAGCCAGTTATAGCTAGCTAGTATCATGTCCATTCTTGCATCTTGTAATAGTTTTAAATAGGTAGAATTTACATAAATTGACCAGTTTGCGAACCTCTTGTCCGGTTTGCGAACGGGACAAAATATTATGAACCGGTCAGTCCAGTTCGCTCATTGGTGGGTTCGCTGATGGGTCGGAAGATATATAGACCTAGTATCGTTAAAATATGCGGCAACGTACAACACCGTGTTGCCAAAACAGCAACAATCGTGGCCGGATTTACGTCTACAGACTAACAGTAGTGTCGCAAAAGTGAGGACTCGCAAAGTAAGGAAACACGCAAACTACAATTCTGTTAAAAATAACCTGCACTCAGCAACAACGCTCAAGTCAGTGCAACAAATAATAGATTGATTTCCTTTGAAATCTTTACATATTATTTCTGGTACTTAATCCAGAATCTTTGGTCATATTGGTAGAGTTGTGGCGCTCCCGAACTCGGTGGTTGCGGGCAGAAGGGTAACCGGATGCTTTAGGATGACACCTCAAGGAGCTTTGATGAATGATGTGGGTTTACGACCGGCAAAGGCTCTTCTTAATAATCGGGTACGCTGATATAAGTTGAGACAGATGATGATGCCTGATGCTCAAGGCGGAGGGAGAATGTTAGAAGTATGAAGGAATGTCTTGCAAAGGGTGGAGGGGATTGATGAGTTGATCCCGGAGGATAAACCTTTCGAAAGGAGGAGTTATGAAAGGACGACATTACCAACGGAAAAAAGATGCCTTAAAGGCAAAGTGATAATTCAGGATGAGGAACAAGCGATGAAAGAGGCGAAGGCGGAAAGAGATGGACTTGTTCTTTGGACTGATGGAGCGAGAAAAGAAGATGAGTGGGTAGGGTGTGCAGTGGTAAGGAAGGAAGAAGGAAGGTGGAATAAGAGGAGGACACACCTAGGCCGACAGAAGGAAGCGTTTGATGCAGAGATGTATGCGATGTCGGAAGCGATGAAGATTGCGGATGATATGGCAGGTGAAAAAGAGGTTACCAGGGTTATGGTTTTTACGGACTCTCAGGCAACTTTAAGACGAATACAATCGGACTAGCCAGGACCAGGACAGGTGCTAGCGCTACGAACGATGAATTGGACTGATGCATTAGCCAGAAAAAATATTCCGGTGGAGTAGTGGTGGGTACCTGCCCATAAGGGGATAGAAGGCAATGAAGAAGCGGATCAACAAGCGACAAAGGCAGCGTATAAGTATTGCGGAAGTCATACTGAAACGCAAAATCCGCTACCATTTTTAGATTATGTTTCTTTCTCTCCTGTTAGTTGAAGGTTGACTGAGACGAAGTGGGAAGAAAGTAAAGAAGAAATACAAGAGATGGGGAAGAAGTCGAAGCACAGTTACCGGTATAATTTGGTGAAGAGGGGAGGTAACAGTGTGGTGATGGGAGCCAAAAAGACGATCGTGGCGAGGTTTTATCAGCTTAAATCAGGACATGCACTGATAGCGAAATACCTATTGCGGATCGGAAAAAGAAGTGATATGAAATGCTGGTGGTGTGGGCATGAATATCAGACAAGAGACCACCTTTTTAAGTGGTGCAAAAGATGGAAACGAGAACAAAAAAGGCTTTGGGTTGATGGGCAAGAGGGGGAAGAAGGGTATGAGGGTATCGAAAAGGTTTTGAAGAAGCCAAAAATTTCATTGCCAATGTCTCTCGTTTTTGCAGAAGAAAAATGTTCGCAGGCTCTGATGGATTTTTTATCTTGTACAGATGTCAGCAGAATTAGCGGAGTGGTGGAGGAGGCGGAGAACTCAGATCACGAGGAGTCGAGTGATGGGGGGGTGTAAAAGTTGATGATGTTTTTTGGCGGTTTTCTTTTGTTTTGGAGATGAGGACTCGCGACTTTGCTTTTGTTTCTTTATGTTATGGAAGAAGCCGGGAGGATATGTGTACGGGATATGCCATGGCCGCTAGCGGCCGAATGCAATATGATTACAAACAAACAAACTCGGTGGTTGCCAGCGTTCCCTCACTTATTCGACACCACTGTACAGAGCTGTACAGAGGTCACCGCCGCTCACATACAAAACTTTCCCGCAATAACCCAATCGACTTCCTAGTCCTAAAGCTATTCAGACTGGCATTTAGATGGGTTCATAGCAGACGGTTTTCGGTGACACTATGCTGCAGAGGTTGTGTCAGAAGAGTTTGGAAGCATGGTCTCATAGATGGCTGTTGCTGATGCAGCTGTTTGGTCCAAAAGTAGGTTTTTTGCAGTAAATTTGACTAAGTCACTTAATTGTAGAATTATGCGCGATTTGGCGGCTGTTTGTACCGAATTTGCTAGTAGACATTGCGACTGGCACCAAATTTCGTGGCCAGATCACAAGCAAAATTCGTAGAGCTCGCCAAATTGTGCGGTAAGTGTTACGAATGTAAAGCGGATGAAGTCTATTCTACTATCTAAGGGAGAAGCTCAGTCTTTATATACATGAAGGTGTGGAACTCCATGGAAGTCTATGGAAGCTCATGATTGCAAATACCAGTGGCGGTGGCGAGAGAAAACTCATGGATGAGTCTACAACTGTGAGTCTGCAGCCTGTGAGTCAATTCGGCAATCTCAGTGTATTGGCGACTTCCTCTCAGATCATATAGTAATACTTCCCCCTCTTGCTACATCGGCAAAAGTGCAAATCGACTATAGGCTGCGCTACGCGCACACGCGCAGCTCATAGCAAGCTTCCCGTGGACCCCTGCGCGACGCGCAGGCTATAGTCATCTATAGTCGATTCATAGAGATGTGCGCGTGGGCCTATGGAACTATATACGGCTGGTGGCCGGAGATGGACCTATACCTGTCTTTACTACCTCGAGTCTTCACTGTTATACCGGTACTGTACACAGTATCGCTGAGTCCGCTTGAGAGCCCGCTGGCGCTTGAGAGCCTGCTTGAGAGCCTAGTTGGAAGCCTGCTTGATAGCCTGCTAGAGAGCCTGCTTGAGAGAGCCACGCTTGAGAGCCGCGCTTGAGAGAGCCGCGCTTCGGCAGGTGTAGAGTTTTCCACCGGAAGCTTTTGGCCGATGGAAAACTCTGAGTTTGTGGAAGCTTTGGCTAATAGAAGGCTCTAAGTCTGTGGAAGCTTTGACGCTGACGTAGCCAACCTACTTGTCTAAGTACTTCTGGTACTATGATCACCATCACCAACACCATCGCCATCACCATCGCCATCGCTATCATCACCATCAGCCCCGGACCGAATGCGCACACATACGCCCACAATCGGTGGGAAGCGGGCAGCGGATTCCGCTGGAAAATCTGAGTCGGAGATCTGCTTTCCCCGAGATCCAATTGTCTACCTTTCTTGCAGAATCTAAGACTGCAATTGCCAACACCATGACCGTGAGGCATCGTGAGATCTTGCCGCGGTGGCCGCGCTAAAGATAAGGTTCAGACTACCATATCGACCAACGTCATGATTTCGGCCAACAAACGCCACCCACCACCTACCACACGCCACACGCCACACGCCGCCCACCAAACACTGCCCGCCATACGCCACCTGCCTCACGCCTCCCGGTGTGTGGCGCCTGCAACTCAGCAAGTCTCTGGATCGAGCATGCAGGAGCATACATGGGAGCATATAGTCAAGTGAGATTGGGAGTGTCTTCCCTCCTGAGGGTGTATTTGGGAGCGTAGGGCCAAGTAGGCTGGGAGTGTACCATAGAGTGCAATTGGGGGCCGTACTTGAGAGCGTGCTCGGGAGTGTACTTGAGAGCATACTTGGGAGTGTACTTGAGAGTGACTCAGAGGTGTACTTGGGAGCGTACTCGGAGGTGTACTTGGGAGTGTCTTGAGAGCTTATTTGGGAGCGTACAGTCAAGCAGGCTGGGGGTGTGCCATCGAGTGCAATTGGGAGCGTACTTGAGAGCATGCTCGGGAGTGTACTTGAGAGCGTACTCGGAGGTGTACTTGGGAGCGTACTCGGAGTGTACTCGGGAGCGTCTTGAGAGCTTACTTGGGAGCGTAAGTCAGCAGGCTGGGAGTGTGCAATCGAGTGCAATTAGGAGTGTACTTCAGAGCGTACTTGGGAGCGTGCAATGAAGTGCATTTGGCAGCTTGGTTTCAAGTTTATTAAATACAGCATGATATATTGTATCAAGCGCACATAATCGCATGCGTATCATAGCAATCTAGTAATGCGCAGGTCCATAGGACCTTATAGTGCCACGCATCAAATATGCTATAGATCACCGTCCCAAAAACAGCTTCTCTATGAACTGCGCGTCGCGCATAGTCATTTTTCCCGGTGGCCAGGGAGGAGTTGTGGTGGGAAAATCCGTTTCTCACCACCACCACCACCACCACCACCGCTCACATTGGCAGGGGGGGACGCACGGAGATACAGGGATAATAGAGGTGGATTGGGCAATGGGGAGCATACATATTTGGGAGACCCGGGGTAGATAGGGAGCATCATCTCAACATACAACGGAATACACACTCTATTCTTCCAGCTCTTGAGCCCACGCACTCGCGTCGAGTTTTTGTAGATCCACGCAATTTGTGTGGTTCCTCACGGCTAGGTAACCTATCAAATCCTCCCACCCTCTTCCTACGCTCCTTAAGCTGGAACTGCTCTTTTCTCATGGATTCCCTTTGGATGCCATGAGAGGTGCGGCGGAGTGTTGACAATAGGCTCTCTGCCTTTCAGCTCCACCGTTTCACCACATCGGTGTTAGGTCAGTTCCTTTTTCTCGGTGTTCGTCCCATTTTTGCGAGGTCGGTGCCCTTTTTCTCGGTGTTCGTCCCATTTGCGAGGTCAGTGCCCTTTTTCTTGGTATTCGTCCCGGTATAAGGTCGGTGCCTTTCTCATTAGTGATGTCGATGTACCCGGCTTTACCGCACCCGGCATTCCAATTCGATATTGTTAGTACTGCCCCTAAGAATGTCGTTATTTCCTTCAGCATTCGCTCCACTCGCAGGGTTGGTATCTTTCATTAGTTTCTTCTCTCCATATTTATCCGTATTAGCTTGTGAGGGTCTTGCCCACCATTCCGTACTCAGCTTTCCGAATGAGAATCTGCGTTTGGACTCCATTTGTGGTGAAACAGCGGAGCTGGAATGCAGAGAGCCTATCATCAATACTCCACTGCACCTCTTGTGGCATCCAAAGGGAATCCGTGAGAAAACAGTGGTTTTGGCTCGAGGAGCATAGGAACAGGGTGAGAGAATTTGATAGCATACCCAGCCATAAGGAACCACACAAATGGCGTGGATCTACAAAAACTCAACCCAAGTGTGTGGGGCCAAAGCTGGAAATAGAGTGTGTATTTTGTTGTATGTTAAGATGATGGCTATCTACTCCAGAGTCTCCCAAATATATATACTCCGCATCGCCCAGTCCACCTCCATTATCCCTGTATCTTCGTGCACCCCCACACACTGGGGAGTGGCCCCGTAGTGTAGTGGTTGGTCTTGCCACCACTATGCTCATTGCTACGGGTTCGAATCCCGGCGTCACTCCTCTACCCGAGCAGACTCCTTGTGTCGTACAAGTTGGTGTCGCACCACAAGTTCCCTGTGTCAAACTCACCACAGGTCGAGCATATGAATGATTAGTAATGGGGGTGGGCTTGGTGGGTTAGTGGCCTTAGTGCCCTCCATTGGGTAGCGGGAAGTGGGAGGAAACGACTTTGCCTGAGTCAGAAGTAGGTGTTATGTGAGCTAGTTTGGCCGTAATTTAGCCGATGGATGGACAGGAAGTTTTCGATTGACAGGGATAAAAATGTTAATTAAATGCCATGACCACCAGTGGTCGGCCGGCTTGTGGTAACTTAGCTGGGCACCCCTTCGGGGTGAATGCAAAATGATTACAAACAAACAAACAAAGCACCCCCACACACTTCCCCTGCCAATGTGAGCGGTGGTGGTAAAAACGGATTTTCCCACCACAACGGTCATGCTGCTGACAATTGCAGCCTTAGATTCTGCAGGAAAGGTAGACAATTGAATCTTAGGGAGAGCAGACCTTTGACTCAGATTTTCCAATGGAATCTGCAGTCCGCTTCCCACCGATTTTGGGCGTATGTATGTGCATTCAGTCCCGAGCTGATGGTGATGGCGATGGCGATGGTGATGGGTAATGGTGATGGTGCCAGAAGCACTTAGACAAGTTGGTTGGCTACGTCAACGTCCAAGCTTCCACAGACTTAGAGCCTCCTATCGGCTAAAGCTTCCACAAACTCAGAATTTTCCTTCGGTCTAAAGCTTTCCCATGGATGCTACTCTCCCTGAAGCGCGGATCTCTGAAGCTCAGTTCTCCCAAGTGCAGCTCTCTCAAGTGCGGCTTTCTCAATCAGGCTCTCAATCAGGCTCTAAAGCAGGCTCGCAAGCAGGTTCTCAAGCTCTCAAGCACTAGCGATCTCTCAAGCATACTCTCAGCGATAGTGTTTACAATAACGGTATAACAGCGAAGACTGCAGGCAGTTAAGATGAGCATAGGTCTATCTTCATTGACCGGCCGGCCGGTAGCTGTATATAGTTCCATAGGCCCACGTGCACATCTCTATAAATCAACTATAGATGACTATAGACTGCGCGTTGCGCAGGGGTCCACGGGAAGCTGGCTATGAGCTACGTGTGTGTGCATGTATGCGTCGTGTAGTTTATAGTCAATTTGCGCTTTTGGCGATATGGCAGACATCGTAAGAAGTGACGATAGTAATTATGGTGTTGAGTTTTAGTGTTGTTTATATTGTTGTTGCTACGGCGATGGTTAGAGTTTCAGTGGCTCTTTAAAGTTTAGGGTTGTTGAGGCTTTCATATATCGTGAGATGAAATTTGGGTTCAGTAAGCAGCCTCCAGGCTTATAACCTGTTACGAATGTAAAGCGGATGAAGTCTATTCTGCTATCTAAGGGAGAAGCTCAGTCTTTATATACATGAAGGCGTGGAACTCAATGGAAGTATATGGAAGCTCACGATTGCAAATACCAGTGGCGGTGGCGAGAGAAAACTCGTGGAAGGATTCTTTGTCTGGTGTATTCGACTGAGGAGAAGAGAGACAGGTTGAGATGGAGATATAAGAGCCTATAAAATATGAAATAAAGTTGGGCAATGGCAGGTGACTCGGGGGTGATGGTGTAGCAATTGCGACTTGTATCAATATGACTATCCTATATTCTCATCTAAATCTATCATGCCTAACACTTTGGCACTACATCAGTGTTCTTCCATACAAATTTTTTAATGAATACCTCTTCCCCAGCCCAATTACTCCGCAACCCAACCCTTCTGACCGCTAACACATAGTGACACTCTGTGGCATCGTGGTGTCACACATCGCGACGTCGGAAATCCACTTGCTTTCCATCCAAAAAAATGTAAGAAACACATCTAAAAATGCGGCTAAAATACGAATGCCAGGAAAATCTCCCTCCCCCATCAATGGCACCGAATATCTCCCATCTAGGCCTGGGTCTAGTTCGGCATCCGACAGGGATGTGCAATTAACAATCCCATTCTGGCATTTCACAGAAGAATCAAGCACACTTTGTACTTTAAATGAGTCTTGGCCGAACCGCTGTACTAAGTCGGAGAAGAGCTCGGGAGACGCTATTATTGCCCATATAAGGTCCATTCCTTGCGGCGAGACAATCCGGCGAAGTGATTCAGACGCTTTGGAGATCATTCTCATGTCATCAATTGTAAACATCGCTCGAGAAGTTGTCTTGATGCGTTGGAATTCGTTGCAAAGAACCATGGCGTAGTATAGTTGACTGTTGGGGGATTCCACATTGTTGGCCCATGAAGGATCACTCCGCCAATTCTCAAGTTCAACAGGCTGAAATATGTGCTTAAACTTGTATGTTTGGTCTTCGACATGACTCCAAATACCAGAAACGTTGTGGTAGAGGTTTACCGTTGGCGAAAAGTAAAAGCCATCGGGTTTCAAATTCAAAACAGCTTCTTTCATAAGCTCCAGCAAAACTAGATCCATACAAAGATGGCCCAGTTTATATGGATGAGTTGTTTTGTTGACCTCTTCCGGATCGGTGTATTGGGTATAATACTCGTGGCAATTATAAAAATCTAGTCCTCGACTGTCTGCCAATTCTCCCTGTACAATGACAGAGAGCAGGCCCGGACACGGATTCAGGACTTCCATTTTCCCAGACTTTCCGGTACCACTAGATTTGAGAAAATCTCCGCCACCTAAACCACGGAGGAACTCGGGAAGACCAGGTAGGGACGCGGACGGTGATTGTGACATTTGAGACAGGCCCTTCTGGGCAGCATCAGGGCGCTTTGATTTTTTCCCAAACAGCATTCTCCTTATTTCTTCTTCAGTAGGATCGAATTTCATAACTTCGTCGCATATTTCGTCCGTCGAACGTTGCACGTCGTCTTCGCGATCTCTCGTGTTTTTGCCCCAGGGGTTTGTACCGCCTATATACAGGACTTTATTTTTGTCGGGAAGATGCAGTCCGCTGATCGATTGCCAAAGGCGTGATACAAGGCAGAGGGGCCGGTGTGAGATCTTTAGGCTCTGGTAATATCCGTGGATATCAGCTGGCAGCTGATTCTTGAGTACCGCTCTCCTACGATATTCAACGATGCAACCATCAGAGCTAGTTCTGAATTGCAGCCAACCTAATGGTCCAGACCATTGCGTGGGGAGTGGCATCGGTCTCTTGAGATCTGGCTTGTTCTCTGGCACTTGAAAACCGAGTATCGAACAAATTCCCACCAAATCCCTTCCCTTCCAGCGCATCGGAACAATTCCATTTACCATCTCCGATTCGGATTGCATCTCGTATAATGCGGCACTTTTTATGGGCTCCAACCCTAGCCCTTCCAGGAAGTTGACCCAACTCGCTTCTGCTAAGACTGGACCGCATTCCGGATCGGGTACGGCCGTTTTCGGAGACAATCCGGTTGGAAAAGTGACGTTCGGCTGCCAATTTTTCTTCACCAAATTGGGCAAGCTGATGGTTGGCGTGGAGATTTGCGTTTGCATTCGCAGCAGGGATGGCGTCACAACCTTCGATTTCCAGGGACCGAGAGACTTCGTAGAAACGCCCAAACGATATACTTGGCGCCTTGAAAGGATCTGCATAGCTGCGAGATACACCGTAAGGAGAGTGACCACAGCCACGATGGCCGCCACCAGAGAGCACACAGCCGAAATCCAATCTGTTTCTCTGCTCATTGCACCGAAAGTGCTAACAAGAATGTTCTTGATCGATTGAGGATGCTTCACTGAACTTCACCGGCACTCGTATACGTATGGTTTAATGAAACTCCACAATCAAACTGAATCTGTAACTTATCAGATCCGACTATTCTTAACTGCATAAAGGAATGGAGTACCGACCGTTATGATTCAAGGGTGCGCAATTTTCAAGATGTCTGGCGAGGGAATTACAGTTACCGTGTCAATGAATACAGGCGGACTCACTGGGGTGGGAATGAGTATGTGTATTGTTAGATGTTGGTATGAGCTGAGACTGACCTCGATGTGAAAAGTAGGATTGAAGCGAACTGCGAGTTCGTTAAGTACTAGGATGGAAAGGTGTATGGAACGGCTGCATGTTCTGCCCACGAATATTTGTAGACCTAGGTATATCGGGTACGTAGCGGAACTGTGTCCGCCATTGCGAGCACGAGTGGAGTGTTTTTTCGAATGCTTCGCACAGCGTACATACATGACCGCAACCACAGCCCACGGGACACACTGCCAGTGAGGTGTCCCAGGGACAGTTGCATATTGCGTAGACAACCTGACAGAGTTGGAGCAGCAAGGCGAAGTCGAAAAGCACATATCTCCGTGAATATGGGGGCAAAAATTCTCGCCACAATTTCACGCTTCCAGGTCATGATGCAGAGCCTCAGCTAAAAGCTGGACGGCGATCCAACTCCGCAGTAGTCAACCTCTGAGACATAAGAGTGAGTTGGCAACATATGTACCAGCTCCGCCACACATACTTCACAATCGAGACGTTTGCGATGAGCATCGCTGTAAATTTTTGGCTATTTGAATATGTGAGTATATTACTTACATATGATACGCAGCTGGTTGTGTGTAAATGTGCGCGCGTGCGGGCATACCTGGGAATCAAAATATATGTGGCAGCGAGAGCTGGGACCTTAGCGCCACCCTCTCCCACAACTCCGACCAATGTTCTCAGACGTCAAGCTGAACGCGTTCCCAGCATTTCTGCCGGAAACACGAACTCCGCCGGTTTGCATCATGCCATCCAACTTGCAAGCTTGAGTCACTTCGCGAATTTGCTACGTTCTTTTTCAGAATGCAGGTGAAGAACACAGAGCGAATGGCACGACTTAGTTACTACAATGCCACTTCATCACCGCCTAGTGCCGATGCCTCTCGGACCAGTTCAGCGGAAAATAACAACAGTGATTCGGCCAAAGTTTTTGTGGCTGAGCTAACTCTAGAGTTGTTTGTAAAGCATACGGAGAGTTCTTTCATGTTACGAATGATTCAGCGGATGAGCATGATGCGCAAGTCAGGGTGGACCTCCCCGAGGAGGGATGGCACAGTCGAATAACACGAAGCCATAAAGAAAATATCTACAGTGTGGTTGGCAGGTTCAAGGCCGTGTCAGGGAAGAGTACCACCTAGACAGGAGTGTATCAGGGTGGCCTTTCCTTTTTGGTTTTAATAGAACTCTATCGCGCAGAAGCCTAGAAGCACAAGGAAGTCTGAGAAATTCAGACAATTTACAGTCACATCGAAAAGCGATACTCCATACTCCATACTCCATGACCCTATAGGTCCGATGTGCAGACTGACCAAGTCGAATAGTGCCGGCGTCATAAGGTATCATTCGCTCCAGCTTGTCTTAGCGTGCTCACTCCTAGGAAATCAGAGATTTAGTCCGTCACTCAACAGCCACCAAATAGAATTACATAAGGCCATAAGAAATTGGACATTGAGAAATATCTTGAAATAAATACATTTTGGTAAGCGAACCAGTTTGAGAAATATTAATAATTAGTACACGAGCCCAGTAATATGGTCACAACGAGAAAATGACAGTCCACACGTAGGCAGATTCTGCTAATAATGTGTTCGTCGTATGCGTTATTGTCTTTATTTGTAGACTCAGAGAGATTTCGGTTGTCCGCTTTTGGCGATATATTTTGATGTCCAGATGTGTTACTCATTACCATTGCAGTACTAATAAAGGATCTAAAATTCCGTAAATGCACATTTGACAAACTAAGTAGATTACATGTGACGGTATATAAAAAAGGAGATTATCTATCTAGCTAGCAAATATATAGTCCTCGAGAGTAAGCAACCATTCTGGAAAAAATCAAAACCCCAACATGACCGAATTACAGGTCCAACTGCGCGTCAGACACAAAATGACTTCCACCTTCACACCGATATCCACCTGCCTCCTTGGTCCAAGCAAATCCCTGCTCGCAAACGCCCATCCGTTGTAGTTTTTCTTGGGCTCGTTTCTCTTTGTCTTCCTCTTTCTCTTCCTCTTCCTTTTCGTCGACTTGTTGCTTTTTCGCTGGGCAGGACGTTAACCCCGGCGGCTGACTTGGTGTATTCGTTTCGCTAAGGGCATCGGGTGCACTTTCGGTGTGCTGTGATGTACAGTGAATTGAAGCCTTAGCGGAATCTTGGGCGCATTCCATTGGCTGACTTATTGCTTGGTCGACTGCCGCAGGAGAGAACTTTCCGATTTTGCCTTGTTTGTTGTTGCATCTGTCGTATTGCATAGCAATCATTCTCTTCGTACACAATACTGCTTGCTCTGCGGAAAGTGGCACTTCTTTCGCTGAGGAAGGGATCAGCCGTGTAGTAGTTGCGCGCGTTCTATACATTTCTCTGAAGGCAGACGCTGACATTTGCTTGGCCAAGGTTTTGATGTCTCGAGCGTTGCTCCATGATGGAAAGACTGATAACATCTTTATCAACCTCAATAGGCGAAGGTAGTCAGGGTTGGATGTATCCTTAAGAAAGGAAGGGTTGATTTGTTTTTGGCTGAGCTCTCGGTCCAAAAGAATCATACATTCACGAGGTTTGATGTTTTGAAAAACGATCTCGTCGGGAAAGAGACCTGAGAGACCTGGCCTTACTGTCATGAGATTATTCATGTCCAGCGTATATCCTGCCAGGATGACAATCATCTTTCCCTCGTATCTTGGTGTTGTCAGAAGGTAAATCAACTCATTGACTGCTTCTGTCGAGTACTGTCCTTCTGCAAGGCGATAGGCCTCATCAATAAACAATACTTTTCCGAGGGCCTTTTCCAGTTGTACTTTGGTCTTGGGGCCCGTCTGGCCCACATATTGGCCTATTAGATCGGACGCAGAGCACTCAATCACCTCGTCAGTGGATAGAAATCCCATGTCGTAGTACACGCTGCCCATATTTCGAGCTGTGGTAGTCTTTCCAGTGCCTATATAAAGTTAGCCATCTATCAATCTGTTCCTTTGTCTCCTAATTCAGCACGCTACAATTGCTCTGCCAGCTCTGCAGGTTGTCTGGATTGGGGGCACAGCTGAGTAGAATAATTGGGGCCATGGCTAGACGAAGGTAGCTACATCTGCTTGTTTGTACCACAACGACACTAAGAGGTTGGAATAGGATTGGGAGGTAAGGCCAAATCTCAACTCTTTGCCGGTGTTGCGTAGACGAACAGATGCGAGAGCTTAACAACGTTTGAAGGATGATGGTACTGACCTGGTGGACCTTTGAACACAAATTTAGTAGGAACATGCTCACGAGGGTCAAGTCCACAGGACTTCACCCCAAGCGCGAGTGCTTGAATTTCTTCCAATTTCTCTATAATATCGTCGCTCACTGTGTTCTGGAGCCGTTTCCGACAATTGGAGATGGCAGTAGCGTTGCGAGCGAAGTTTGGGTCAAAGTCCCCTGGCTCAAGAACAGCATCAAAGTCTCTTTCTAAAACGGGCTTCTTTGATTGCCTGGCTTGGTAGTTGAATTTCGCTTTTGAAAGACAAATTTCGACCTCTCCTCCATTGGAATAGTTTGGACGCATCCGAGCTCTATCCAGGACCTCAAGAGCGACAGCCTGAGCTTCCGGTGTGGCAGTCAGGTCCTGTTTTTCCATTTTTAGTTCTAAGATCTGTTCCAATTGTGGCAAGTTGAAATCCTCGAAAAGGAAGGGATCGTCTATCGCAAATCTTCGGGAAAGCCCAGGGTTGACATTCTGGAACATGTCCTTTAGTTTGTCTTCGTAGCCAAGAAGGAGTATGCATCGATCATCCCCCGGAACACTCTGGACCTCTGCAACAAGTGTGTCAATAACCGCCGTCTTGTATGCGTCATGTTGTTTTTCGGTCCCGCCAGAGTTGAGCATATATGCCTCATCGATGATCAACACTTTGCCCAGTGTCGCTCCGAGGATTGCTCTTGTTTGGGCCTCCGACTTTCCGAGACATTTGCCAATGAAGTCTGACGGATTTTTTACCACCACTGTTAAGGGAATGAATTAGCTACTCAGGGTCACGGGAAAAGAGGGAAGAGCAGACAGGCCAATGGGATCCCTCAGCGAGGCATAATAGCAAAACTAACTGGATTGTAGGAAGTTCGCTTATTAATCTGGCCATCCCAGCGACCTGTCAGACTTTTACGGAACTGAGTACTTGCCTTCTCCGTTGCTGAGGAGCCCTAGATCGGCCATGATTTGACCATATAATTTCGCTACGGTAGTTTTTCCCGTTCCTGGTGATCCGAAAAATACCCGGTTAAGAGAGAAATTAAGTGGATTTCTCTCGGCTAGCTCTCGCCGGTAGTTGGTTTCAATCATTCCAATCATACTGCTTGCTGAGGCCTTAACTGCATCTAGTCCGATGAGTTCTTGAAGTTCAGCCCAAGCCGCACTACCTGATGCTGCCACAGAGGGATCTGGCCCAATCAAGTCTTCCTTGGTGAAGTAGAAATCTTTCGGGTTAAGGCCATCCTTCCGTTGCTTGGTTAGACGCTTTGCTTGACGCTCTGAAATCCTCGCCAGCAGATTACCAATAGAACGTGCATTTCCAAAACCCCTGGCTCCTCGGCCTTGGGCTAGTCGACGGATCGCAACTCGCATGTATAGACCATCTATGCCACCGTCGAACTTCATTTTTCCGTGGTATTTCTTGTCGATGTTGTCACGCAGAATGTTCCAAAGCTCCACATCCTCGAAATCCGCAAACTGGAGAGTGTACGGCACCCTGCTGGCTAAGCCAGGGTTGTGCTCGAAAAATGATTCCATTTCTTTGTTATAACCGACGAATATCAAAACTAGCCGACCGATTTTGTTTTCCATCTCCGTAAGGATAATGTCGAGGACTTGACGTCCTCCGGCGGACGCGTATGGCGCGGTGAGTTGATAAGCCTCATCCACAAAGAGGACTCCTCCACCTCTGCGCACAATCTTTTTGATTGTTTTTTGGATACCAGGCGGCCCCTTGTATGCTAATTTGGCACCCGAAGTTTCCTTCACTTGGGCGGAATCCAAGACACCCACGGACAGCAGAAAATCTGCATAAATACGGGCAACGGTTGTTTTTCCTATATGGGGGTCAGCAATCCAATTCACGTTTGTAAATGGGGCTTATTTCACACCTGTCCCCGGGTTTCCTTGAAACACGATATTGAACCGTTCTTCTCGCAGATCGATCCCCTGGCGTTTGCAAGTCTCGACTTTTGCATTAATTGCCAGTACCTGCTGTTTGACCTCCTCTAGACCGACTAGTCCCATCAATTCGTCAATTGCAGCATTTTTAGCTCCCTCATCCTTCTGTCGTTGCCATTCTAGTTTTGCGGGCGATGATTTTTGAATGAACGGCCTTCTACGGCACGGATCGGGAGTTTCAGGTGAGTCCGAAATCTGGGTTGGAATGTCTGGTGTTAATCCCTGCGAATCGTTTATAGAAGGGGTTGTAGACGGGTTAGGCGAAAATAAAGTCGAACTTGGGCGTGAAGGCGGAGACGGTGGAGTTGGGTCTGGCGGACCCGAAGCAAGCGGACTTAAAGTTAAATGTATCTGTAAAAGTGGATCTTCCGAAACTGGAAGTGGAGGCGAAGGCGGAGACGGTGGTGTTGAAGTTGGCGGACTTGAGGTGGATGGAATTGAAACTGGTAGACTTGGCTCTGGACTCGGAGTTGAATGTGGCGGTGGGAATGGGTCTTCCGAAATTGAGAGTGGAGGTGAAGGTAGAGACGGTGGGCTTGAAGCTGATGGACTTAACGCTGAACTTGGAGTCAAGAGCAGCGGTGGGGGTGGATCTTCCGAAACTGAAAGTGAAGGTGAAGCTGGACGTGGTGGTAGGGATAAATCTAACACTTCATCAATTGGAGGCGGGAGTAGAGATGGTACATTTGAGGCTGGTGGACTTAAGGCTGGTGGATTTGACGCTGGACTTGGAGTTGAATGTGGCGATGAGGGTGGATCTTCCGAAACTGAAAGTGAAGGTGAAGCTGGACGTGGTGGTAGGGATAGATCCAACACTTCATCAATTGGAGGCTGGAGTAGAGATGGTACATTTGAAGCTGATGGACTTAAGGCTGGTGGGTTTGACGCTGGACTTGGAGTTGAATGTAGCGATGGGGGTAGATCTTCCGAAACTGAAAGCTGAGGTAAAAGTGGAGACGGTGGTGTCGAAGTTGAATGTGGCGGCGGGGACGAATCGTGTGAAATTGAAAGATAAAAAGACGGTGAGGATGGGAGTGGTGGATCAGAAGTCAGGAGGGGAGATGGTGATGGCGGACATGAAGCCGGCGGAGTTGAAGCCGGTGTAGGTGAAGGGGAACTAGAAGCCGAGCTTGTAGGTGAAGCTGAGCGTGAAGTCGAACGTGAAGTCGAACCTGAATATGAAATCGTGGGTGGAGAGAGCATTATGGTGATTGAGTGTTGCTGTTGTGAAATTCTGTCGATGCTTGACGTCTCTAGGTCTCGAGGGTCCTTAGATTTATATAGATTGAGTTGAAATATCTATGAGCTGCCAAAAACTCAGTGTTTAATTTTGGGCCTGGTATATGTACTTACGAGTCTTTGGTACTAGGAGGAAAACGCCTCCACTCAGCCCCGTAGTTGACTAGTTTCGTTCATCTTGTGTTGTCCGATCTCGACGTCTGCGGATCTACAAGCCTCTCCGATGCTCCCACTCCCGAGCGGCTATCTAGCCCCGCTGTTGCGCGGGTGGCAACGTGGATATGCAATACGCAGCAAATTCGAATACTTGAGCGTCCCAGAAAAATGTCGCCGAATACAGGATAGCTGAGCCGCGCAAAAATCCAATTGGCCATTTCAGTCATTCAAGACATTGATGTCACCAGCAACACCAATGATGTCCTGTATTTAGTTGCAGGCACTGCTTCAATTGGTTAACTGGAACGTGTATGACACCACAAGATCTCGCTGTCTTAGTCTAAAAGCACATGTCATCAAGTTTCAATAATACCCATAAGCTTCCATCCATCTCTCTCGTATGTGCCTTGTGCGCACATGCCTACGTACCTATCACAAATGTGCGCTTCAGAACGCAAACGCCAGGTATTCGCTGGACTTGCATGTAAAGTGTTCGCAAAGATCCCTGTCACTAATAATCATGCCTACACCAACTTACTAAGTGATACAGAACTGGGGGCGTCAATGCCATTGGCCTGTTGGCCTTTTACCGCGCTTGCCGATATACGTAGGTGCATCTAATTTAACTATTTACGGTGGAAGGTATATAATCTAACCTATTTCGGCAAGTACAATCCGCCTAGCAGTGCCTGCAACGTGTGTTTCGACCGGCATACGAACTTCTCCGCCTTGTCCGCGAACTGGCCTTAGCTGGCGAACGGGCGGAGTTCGACAACAGCTCGGAACATTTGACAAGCCAGGGGAAGCTGTCGCCGGCGAATCACCACTTTGCACGTTTTGGTCTGTAGTGTGACGAAATCGGGTATTTACTTGCGTATTTTGTTTTCGCCAATGATCCTTGTGCTGTTACGATATACCGAGTTTCCTCTGTGCCCTGTGGAGGCCGGTAACTTCTCCATCAACCGTAGCAAGCGGATTCAGGGCTGTGAAGACCTCAATGATCAACAATGTGGCTATGCGTTGCAACAGGTGATACGAGGGATTTTGGGGCCGCAACGCACCCAAAGTGCTACGGTTTAGGGGATAACGGCCGGGGTTCATGGCGAGTATTGTGAATGTTGACAATCTCAGCCAACAGATAGATATTTTGACGTCAACTTGCTATGTTTTCGACATTGATCGGCGTGGTCTCCTGACTGTACGCGTGTACCTTTGGTGATTGGAATACTTATGATCACGGTTAGTTTTTCATAGAAACCGCCCGAATACCTCAAAAGGTACCGTTTGTAGACTGGGGACCAATTACCACGCCGGTCTCAGGAAAGCAGCAATACTATCAGCTGATAGGACCGCCTCCTAGGATACGTATATCAAAGATTTGGGTCGTTAATTTGGGAATATTGTTTCCCGAGATTATACTGAGTACTCCGCACTTCGTAAATGATAGCCTAGCCTAGAACTCTAGACGAGACTTACCCATGTCTCAGGCCTACAAGGTCTTTAGTCAATGGACAAGACGTTCTGGGATCGGGGGGCTTCTCAAATTGTGTCTGAGAAATGCTCAGTCTTGGACGCGGAACAGATGGGAAGTCAGGTATGAAGAAGGAAGTGAGAGAAGAACGAGAATTCGAAAAGATGCAAGTCGACAACGACGACTCGAGTACATCTAAGTAGGCGGGAGGTAAATCATGTAGTTCAAATAAGCTTTTCGCTTAGTATCCCCTAGCCTCATCTTATTCCGAGACTAAACATCCTGGACGCCACCATGCCTTGCACGATAATCTCACGACAACTTAATGCCATGCTTTCTGCCGTTGGGTTTGAGCTACATCCAAATGAACCCTAGAGGCAGGCTTCTTTAACAATCCACTCTCCTGCAGTACTTTTGGTCTCTCTTATCTCCATATGATGGGTATACAGTACCTACGCTTTACCGATCATAGGTCATCATTCACGGTGCCCAGACTTCTCAATGTTACAGGTGTACTTGTGCCGGAGATATGTTACAGATCTGATACACGGTGACTGCTACAGGGGCTGATGCCTCCTGTATATGTCTTCTGTATATATCTCGAGTTTTTCTCCTCTTTTCTCTGTACCATAGAATACACGCACACGGTTCTCCCCAACTTCTATATCGTAACACTCAAAAAAGCCCCTTCCTGTCTCACTTCACATTCATCCGGTATTGACCATGATCTTCGCCAGGCACAGAAATCAAAGGTTCCAGGTTTCCCACTCGCACAATTCGTGGTTGTGGACGGGGTTATACCATCAACGGTGCAGACTATGCACGATTGAGTGCTCTTGCAGAGAATCCCGGAACTCAACGAACGGCACTTGCTTGCTACAACCTGCGCGTGCATCCTAATACGCCATATGCACGCTACCTAAATCAATACCATCATCCTCCCAAAACTCCAACGAACCATATTCAGTTTCAAACTCCTCCATTGCCAATCCCCCACCTAACCCGATCAACAACCAAAATTCCCGCCAACCCCCAAACCCCCAACTGTCCACATACAAGCACAGCCCCAACGCCGACAACGCCGACAAGCAGCGCGGTAAAGACACAAAATACCAGGTCCGTAAAGCGCATTACAAGTAGAATGATGACGAAAATCGGAATAAGATCTGGAAATAGGAATGCTAGGAATAGGATAGAGGCGGTGCGCGGGAGGGGGATGGGGGCATCCATACAGGGGAGGATGGAGAGGGAAGTGAGAGAGGCGGGGATTTGTATCTGGGGAGGCATGGGGTCAACATGATGCGTAAGGGCGGGACGTGCAACTTGGTTCGGATCAGTGTTGCACTGGATTCGACTCGAGACGTCTTGCCTGGTCGGACATCTTGGCTTCGCAATTTTGGGGCATGGGAAAGGTCTTGTTCGGGTTCTCGAGGTCTTTCAGCTATTGAAGACTCCCCCTTCCCAACGCCACCAGTTTCTCACCCAAGCACTGTAGGTAATCTTCGCTCTTGCCATCCAGTAACTATATACTACAGGAGCAGTTCTCCCAAGTTGGATGATTAAGAGCCATGAGTCGCATAAACAACGGAGGTGTGGAGGGTAGACGAGCTGGGGTTCGGGGTAGAGCAAAAAAAATACTCATCCACAGCCGACAACGCTGGGTCACATACTATCACTCACCGACTAGGATTTTCGATTCGAAGCAAGGAGATATCCCTGGACTAGCCGTCTCATGGGCTCTACCAAGTCTTGCAAATCTGATTTTATGGTAGATTCGATGCCAGAGAAGATGTGGAGGTGGCGCCTTTTACGTTCCGAAACTTCTTGGAGATATCGATCAGGCAAGTACCCCCACTAGTCAATGGCAGTGTCACATGCTCATGGACATTTTCTTCTTCCGGGTTCTTCTTGATTTGGGGGTCAACTTAGCGTCTTCTCAATCGCCTTGGCACTGAAACAAGCTTTCGCTTGTCCTTAGTACAGCCGTGTTCCCTTCGTTCTCGCCCTCCTTCCTTTCCCGCACCCCCACATTATCAATAGTTCTTATGAGTTTGGGTTGGGAGTAAGATGTATTATTGTTCCTTTTCCTTGTTCTTCTACATTAATTTCATGATTGGGAATACTGTATCAATAGCTCTTTTAGCTTACGGATTCAAGTTTTCCATGGATGGACTGCTCCAGATAGGGATATGGCTCTACAGGAAAACAACCAGCATCTGCTGTAGTCATATTATCAGTCTAGTTATGACATGGGTGGTCAATTAATTTGTACAACTACTTCTCTGGAATTGCTGCCGAGCGCTTGAAGAGTGGCTACGGAGAGAAGGAGGCAATATTGGTTCGATGGAAAAGGCCGAGGGCTGTAAAACAGACCCAATGTGGAGCAAAGGCTCATATGGCGGCTAGGACTACTATGTATTTGCTTGAAGTTTACTAATATCTAAGTCTGAACTTCGCGGGAATCAGCAAATCGTGTAATTGCGGATATCCATAACACCAGTAACCGCGATGATTATCCCGAGCCCGTATTCTTTCAACCTTTGCTCAGCGCAGTGTCCCAGCATCTGCTAAGGATAAGCGGTTCACACCTCTTGTCGAGTTCTTTTTACACTCAATGCGACACTCAATGCGCTCATTCGAATTTCCCATCCGACGCCACAGGTCACGTGATATAGAGCACTGGGTCCATATGAATGCCAAGACTTTTGGTTTTTTTTTAGGCACCTCATGCATACAGCCCAGGCGCCTGATTAGGAGCGTGGGCCCAGCGCCCACACCTAACAAGCCGCTAGCGGGGCGCCTTGCACTACATTAAGAAATCCCGGTATTTTTTCAAAATTGCAAGTTACTCAACAACAACACAATGGAAAGAAGATCGGAGACTGCAGTACGATAGGTAACTGCAAGGCCTACATATGAATCCAAAAATCAAGTCAAATGGACCAATTTTGAGCAAGTTGAAAATGTGAGTGAGAGTCCATGAAGCTGGCGGATTTTTTGTCTTTCTTTTGACTCCCCTGTTTTATCACCAATTGTAAGTCAAATCTGCTAGTGATGATATCAGAGCATATATGGCATGCTGGCTGTCAATTGGTACTGGTCTTGGCATATTCAGATGGGTTGTTGTTGTAATAGATACAATTTCGAATTTACAATACTAGGAGACACTTTACAGTAGCATAACTCAAGGAATTTTTGCCCAAGTGACATTTTACACAACATAGAAACCACCAAGCTGATGCTGAATAGTCTTTCAGTATGCATAAGAGACACTGGCAGCGAGGGCACTAAATTCCAACCAGAATTGGTGGAGAAATCAAGTGAGGTAGGTAGTTCTCCTTCTTCTGAGTGTGTCAACTATCCCCCCCTAGCAGATCCCTCTTGTGGTCCTCAGCATATTCCAGTACCTGGACAATGATAATGCGGAATCCATCTACATATAGTTGAGCTACTCAGTGCCAAAGAACATTTAATTTGGTCCACAATTGATGGAGCTATGGGGAGGTGGTAGAGTGTCCTCCTCTTTCCCCTACCAGCCACCCCTCTAGGTCCGCCAATTCTTGGTCAAATTCCATGCCCTTTTGCATAGAGTAGCTTTACTATATGTAGATAGATTCCGCATTATCCTTAGGCAGATACTAGAACTGTCTGTGAACTGGTTCAGGTCACTACATTTGAGTCATGGGCTGTCACTCATTACAGATGCACTTTACAGTCAAGTAGAAAAGATTTACCTGACGCAAAATACTAGTAGTGCTAAGCAGTGCTTAGCAGCATCAGCAGTGCTGAGTATATTCTAAGCCACTGTACTTGATCTACAACAACTCCTTGAATATTAGAGAAACAAAAAGAGGAGGCAAGCAAGTGAAAGAGCATCTTGTTAACTACATTTCATATATAAACAATATCCTGATCAAAGCAAAACTCATGGTGTTAATTGAGCTCAAAGTTGAATAGATGTTGGAGCTGGGAGCGGGGGAGGTGGCTCTGGTAGGAGTGTGGCTACGAGGTGCCCCGCTAGCGGCTTGTTAGGCGTGGGCGCTGGACGCGCCCATGCCCCTAATAAGGCGCCTGGGCCGTATGCATGAGGTGGCTTTCGCTCGTGGTATATTGTCCTGTGACCGTACTTTTTGGAGCGCTTGAAGTTCAGTGTGTTACTCTACTTCATCACAGAAAACCCCCTAAGTCTTAGCATTCGTATAGAGCCCCATTCGAGTAACACCCCAGTACTCTACTTTTTGTCTTATCTCAACGTCCAGTCTGAAGGTTGCTGCGGAGTTCACTCCTCGCAAAAAAAAACTACACCCTCAGGATTGACATTTTAGTTGCTTGGGGATGGTTTCTACACTACTAAAGCCCATTTCACAAATGCACATCTATTCTGCGCACGACTTCGAGATATGTGCATGTTCACTTGCGTGATGTAGTCGCACTGGGGTCTAGAGTAACAACCCGTGCACTTTTAAAGTCCCTTTGCGATAACAGCCACAAAATGATACCTAGTAGGTGGTGCCTACATTACTTCTCCAAATGCCTGTACCGAGTACGTATCTTCATCCTTTCTGATAGATCATAACGATGCAGCCAATCAATCTTGGACCTTTAGCGGCACTTATGTTGTGTAACACTTAGGTTTCAGCTGCGGCAGAAACACCGAGCCCTCATCGCCTTTGCAAGTTCTGTCTCTCTAACTCGGAGAATATCTTTTTGACCCAGCGCCTGAAAAGAAAACACCAGCAGATTGAAGAAAACGGAGTACTTCCCAACCCATTTTGCATGATGTCAGTATAGAGGCTGACTTGCTTCTAGAGACGACGCCTCACAGCTGCCAGGCGAGCTTGGATACCGGTACTTCTCCTGCACTACTCAGCGCCCGTGGTGCTCCAAGCGTACGATTAGTCGCGTTTACCGGCGGCTTGAAGACAGCGAATCATGGTAGGATTTGTTCGCTTTGAATTTGGCAAATTACCTACTAGCTGCAGGCTAACGTGGCTAAGAACTTTCTCAAAGTACTGGTCGATCCTCCGGAAGCAGAGTTCGAGTTAGTATCCCACCCTCCACCGTTCAAATCTTGCCTTTTCGTCGTCGCCGAGCAACAAGGGTTATCAGTACCTATGTCTATTCCCGTGGGCTAATGACCTATAGTATTGTTGCCGTCCATGGTCTCAACCCCACAAATAAGGAGGATCACGCTCAGGCGACATGGACGGCCTCAAACAACAAGATGTGGTTGAAGGACTTCCTACCGTCACAGCTACCGACCGCCCGTATCCTCCTCTTTGGATATAACGCCAATGTCGCATTCGAGACTTCGATTGCCGGTGTGACGGAATATGCGGAGAATCTGTTGAACCGTTTGAGAGGGAAACGTCGGGTACCAAGGACAGCAATGACACGTCCGATAATATTTGTTTGTCATAGCCTTGGAGGGATAATAACTAAAAAGGCGCTTACAATAGCTAAACTGGATCCTACATATGAAACCATTGGGAAAGCGTGGTGGGTATCACTATTACTGTAGCTATTAGCGTGGCTGACCGTAAAATACTAAAGTTATGGAATTGCGTTCTTTGCAACCCCGCATCAAGGCGGCAACTTTGCATCACTGGGCAGCATCGCCGCATCGATTGCTAGAGTCACTCTCATGAACCCGAAGAACTCTTTTATGGAGGCACTTAAGACCGATAGCCTGTTTGCGGACAATATCATCAGCGATTTTAGACACCAGCTTGAGGACTTTCACGTCCTAAGCTTTTATGAGACCCTTTCATTGAAGAGGCTTAGCTTGGTATGATTCAGTCTTTCCCACTCTTGTTGCATAGTGTCTAACTTGAGTTGTTAGATTGTTGATAAAAAGTCAGCGACACTGGGACTTGCGGGGTCCAGAGAAAGGCAGATAGCGGTGGAGGCTGACCATAATACAATTTGCAAATTTGGGGCAGAAGATGATCCAGCATACGAGCTAGTCTTGGATAATATCCTGGAGTTAGCTGAGGGTGCGATGGAAATAGGAAGACAGAGAGAGTCAGGTCGTACGTAGGATAATGCACTATATATTTTCCATGACGTAGCTAATTAGTCAAAGACCAGGAGAGTGAGATATTACCTAAACCTGAAACATGTCGTAAACGAGAGCTGTAAGGATTTCTTCTCACCACCTATCGCCATTCATTACCATTCAACTATCTAACGCCATAATGCAGAGCGTCGTTTTCAGAAGATGAACGAACATGCTTTCAAAGCTTTGTCTTCGCCAAATATTCGGATTATCGAGATAGAGTTCGGAAACAGCGTCACCCTGGAACTCTAACCTGGGTTCTGCAGAATGAATTATATCGCAACTGGATTTCCGAGGAAGCAAAATCAACATTTTTATGGGTGTCCGGTATGCCTGGCTGCGGGAAAACGGCACGCTCCTCTCTTCCACTTCTGTGCATATCTTGATTTTAATTGTCTACTTGTGCAGGTTCTTTCGGCGTTTCTGCTTGACAACTTGGAATCGGATGCGCTCCCGGGAGATGTCGACCACAACAGTGTTCTTTACTTTTTCTGCGATGATAAAGACGACAGACAGAAGTCGGCACAGGGGATCTTGCGCGGACTGATTCACCAATTGATCACCTCAAGTCCACATCTCATAGAGCATGCAATGCGCCAATATCAGATTCACGGAACGCATATACTTGAATCAGTGAATATTCTTTGGCAGATTTTTATCACTGCTGCGAAAGATCCTAGTCAAGCACCTGGAACTTGCATTATTTTGGATGCTCTAGACGAATGTGAACAATCGTCAAGGGATGACCTTCTTAGTCGACTGGGCGAGTACTTTCAATCGGTGGACAACGATGAAAGCGTCTATATCAAGGTATTGATGACCAGTCGACCATATCCTGAAATCCAGAGTCGTCTCCAAAACTACACCACTATCCGGCTCAGAACCGAAGACGAGGAAGGCCATATAAATGTTGATATCAGATCCTTCACCAAGACCAAAGTTAATGAACTAGCTAAATCCCGCGGCTACAATGATGAGCTAAAGGATAAAGTTGCTGCTGCCCTTGAAAAGGGTGTTGACGGGATGTTCCTTTGGGTGTAAGTTTTAGCTTTTAGACTTCAAGATAAAATTCTGAGGACTATAATTGACGAATTCAGGTCATTAGTTATTGAAGATTTGTCGCGGACCCCAACACTATGTGTGGAGCAGAAGCTTGCTGAAATCCCACCAGATATCAACGGTCTATATAGAAGTCTGCTAGATAGACTAGACAACAATGTTGTCCTCCTTTCCAAACAAATCCTGATGTGGGTTTCACAAGCGCCGCGCCCTCTGAAAGTGGAAGAGCTCGCCATTGCTTGTTCTATCGATAAAATCAGATCAGTCTCGCACGCCAACACATTTATAGACGGCTTCAAAGAAAATATCGAGTTGTGTGGTCCAATACTGAAAATTCAAGGAGAGATAGTACATCTCGTTCATCAATCGGCGAAGGAGTTTTTGTGCAACCCTGACCTTACGCCTTCGACGGTCTTTGTTTCGCTAGATGAGGCAAATATCCAGATGGCAATTGCATGTCTGTCATGTTTTGACGTTGATGGGTTTGAAGAGGTTGAGGATCTTGTCGATGAGTTTTGCTATGGTATGGAAGATCATCCAGATATTGCTTCCTTTGAAAAGTACCCGTTTCTTGAATTTTCGGGGGAATTCTGGGTGCAATTTGTAATTCACTCAGACCCTATCCATCCCAAATGTCTGAAGTTTTTCAATGAACCGAGTCGACATCGTGTAGCAACTACTTTCCGACTAAACCTTATTTTCGGCGACATTTACTGGTACGACGAGCTTTCCTCATTAGCAAGCGATGTGCTGGTGTTGGCAACTTATCTGGGTCACTTCTCGTTAGTCCGGATGCTTTTTGATCAGAGAAGCACACCCAATGCCGATGAGTGGGATATCGATTACGCACTTATTGTCACTCTGGAAAAAGGATATGAGACCATTGCTCGTCTCCTCTTAGAAAAGGGTGCCGAAGTGAATGCTCAGGGCGGACTCTATGGCAACGCTCTCCAAGCAGCAGCTTCAGTCGAGGGATCCGAAACAATTGTCCGTCTCCTCTTAGAAATGGGTGCCGAAGTGAATGCTCAGGGCGGAAAATATGGCAACGCTCTCCAAGCAGCAGTTTCAGTCAAGGGATCCGAAAAAATTGTCCGTCTCCTCTTAGAGAAGGGTGCCGAAGTGAATGCTCAGGGCGGAAACTATGGCAACGCTCTCCAAGCAGCAGTTTCAGTCAAGGGATCCGAAACAATTGTCCGTCTCCTCTTAGAGAAGGGTGCCGAAGTGAATGCTCAGGGCGGAGAATATAGCAACGCTCTCCAAGCAGCAGTTTCAGTCAAGGGATCCGAAACAATTGTCCGTCTCCTCTTAGAGAAGGGTGCCGAAGTGAATGCTCAGGGCGGAGGATATTGCAACGCTCTCCAAGCAGCTTCAGTCAAG
>Ga0307512_10001200_pt1 | contig 37512 bp, 48 predicted proteins | sample 14_EM_MG_FD_200267 | JGI IMG/M metagenome (GOLD analysis project Ga0307512, IMG submission 200267) | Populus trichocarpa ectomycorrhiza microbial communities from riparian zone in the Pacific Northwest, United States - 14_EM | ecosystem: Host-associated > Plants > Roots > Unclassified | place...
CGGTGGCATGGTCGAATAGTTTGATCCTGTATTAGTGATGGTTGTCATCATTGCCGGTCACATGCATTAATCGCCAATTGGTCTCTGAACTCTACTCCGCAGCTGTCAGCTTGCTCAATTGAATGACCGAACGATCAGGGCTCTGTGCATGGCAGTAGTGATGCTGCGATATCTCTTTTGGAGGGCTGTATTCCCAAAAGTTGACTTCGTGATATCGCTTGTCGGAAAAAGTGCGACACTCGGGAACTCCCGTGAGCGAACCGTATCCTTATACTGAATGAACGATGATGGTATAAAGGCACGTACACCAGCGTTCGGCCTCGTAGGCATATGGACGATAATTATTAGCACAAGGTTGGAAACATGGATGCGAATGATAGTAGGTGTAGATGTACAGCAAGGTTGTCGCAAGAGACCAATAGCTAATGGCAAGACGACTATATGGAAAACCCATAACCCCGCCCGAGGTCACGTGCCGCCATTCCATCGCAATTCATTCTTGGTTTCCCGAATGCCATGAGACAGCTTCCGTGCTGTGACGGAGTACATGACCTCCGTGAGATTTGCGGTCGTCACAATCATTGGCCCAATCGATGTCCATGTAACCAGTGAGTTGATCATTAAAGCTGCTTCTGCTTCTAAAATGCAGTCGAAGGTTGGCTGTGGATTTGAGATACTGGAGGACGCTCTTCGCGGCGGTGAGGTGGCTTGTATAATGTTTAGAATTGTACCGGGAAAGTGCATTGACTGCGAAAGAGATATTGAGCCGAGTTGCAAGTGCTGCGTATATCAATGACCCGACGATCTCCTGGTAGCCTTTGATTTCTTTGAGTTCTTTCTCCCCCTGATCCTCGGCCAGATGTAGCTTCACATTAGGATCCATTGGAGTTGATACATCGTAACCAATCTGCATGTTGAACTGTTTGAGAATCGTGGTGATGAAAGCCGTCTGTACAAGAGTGATTGCGCTACTGTTCTCCTTGTGGTGGATGTAGATGCGAAAGAAATTGGCATGCCGGGCCGAGATTGTTGATCTTATACTTTTCGGAGAGCCTGGCCTTAACTTTGATTGCAGCTGTGGTAGCATCTTTTGGGTACAACATTGAGTTGTCGTCGACATACAAAAGCATCTGAATACCATCGCTATGGCAAGAGAGGTTGGGGTTGGCTTGAGACTGTGTGAATTCGAGAGAGAGCTAGAAGGTGTTAATATCATTCTGTCAAGGTCATGGTGCTTGGTTGAAACCGTATAGTGCATTCCTCAGTCGGACAATGATAGTATGTGCATTGAGTACTTCGGGCCAGGCTTCGGGCAAGGTTATATAGACATTGTCATCATAACCATCTGGATTCAACAAAGCAGTGACCAAATTCAAATGATCGATGCTCTAGCCATGTTCTCCAAACAGGGAGATGAGATAACAAAAAGTGGTGAGTTGTCCGACAGGGGCATAGGTTTCTCTGAGGTCTGTTCGTTCATACCAGTAACAGCACGGCTGCATGGGCCATGATCAGGGCTGGGTAAACCTCGTGTTATATAGTCTGCTCGGCACAAGCCTTAGATCTGTCGTGATAATCTTTCCTCCACACTTACACATATACAATCACTGCGTTCCTTGCGTGCAACCATATCCTCCCATGTACTATCTCGAGTGGTACACTGCTGTACGTGGCGGTAAGCACCATTACACTATTATCGCTTTTTCAGTAGCCGGATATGTGTAAAGGCATACGCCCTTGTATGGCCTCGTAACAGGGAATATCAGTAGATACAGTTGCACACGTGGATGTCAATAGTGTAGAGTAGTATAAGGTTATGATTATCGCTAGAGATCTAAGGCTCACAGCGAGCCGACTATATACAGCAGCTGTTACCCGGCCCTGGACACGTCACGTACAGCCGTGCCATTACATTATCCCCCTCTGTAGGTGCAGACCCCCTGCGCTGTATAAACCCGTACAAGCGTAGGAAATGAAAGGAAACAATCAAACAACCATTCCACGTACGCAAATGTACGAGCGCATAAGTCCCACAGCTGAGCAGAACCATATGGTAGCCATTTGGCGGATCCGGCGCACGGGGAAACTCCACCTCCACATGACTGATCTCCAGAGGTGGTAAAAACCCGTGCCGACGCCACTTGTACTGGGCCGAGAGCCAATGATGTAAAGAAGTAAAGAGAAGAGAAGAGGAAGAAGGAACATCCAGAGTTATACCGCCCTCCATATCTCCACTTGCGGAATGTCCGGCATCCGACATTCCAATCTCGCACTCGTATCTTGTAATAACTGTCGGTCATTGTCGGAATTAGATACAGTAATCTCGGTGGAATCCCCAATCTTTGTATGAGCCTCATCTTGACTCGGCTGCATCGATGGTGGCTTCCGCTCGCTGCTGTTGATCATCGCCATCGCCATCACCAACGCCATCATGATCGGCAATTGCATCGGTATATTTACCTTGTAAGCATCCCAGTAACCAGTCATACTCACCTTGCTTCCAAGTGCGCTAGCACTCCAGCTCTCCCAATTCTTCGTGAACTCCGCAGGCCCAGCCCATCAGTGTTCATTGTCACTGCTTTGGAAGCTGCTTCGGTATTCATATTCGTGCTCAGTCAGCACTGATGAAGCGGGCTTGACTTTTCGGCATGGATTGTAGCTTCTGCTCGCGGTACCATAGTCGTCGGCGATGGTCAATCATATAGAACTCGTATCTATCTCGTAAGCTTCTCACGAAATGGCCATTGATACCACATATATTCAAGCGCGTTTGCGCACTCCAGACCCTTGTGCATAGCTTTGTAGGCCAGCTATGATATCTCACATCATCTCTTGCAGCCAGTGGCTCTCACGCGGTGCCCATCAGTAGTTATATTAATACTCCTTCAGCATCAGCCAAGCAGGCTTATAGCCCTCCAGTATGGTCATTCAGCATTCATTTCGGTAAGCCGCTTGGTAAACATCCCAGTCGGTGCCTTTGGTAGATAGGGCTCCCGATGATCCTAAGTTCCTGCGCCCTCCATTCAAAGCAATCCGGTAATGATCTTTTGGTAGTTGTCTCAACTGTCTCTCATGATAGCATTTGGTGACAGTCTCTCGCGTTGCCATTCGGTGGACTATTTGGTACATTCAGAGATCGTTTTCAGTCTCATTCGGAACTGCTTCGGTATATATAATTGCACTCGTTCGGCATTGATCAACCGAACTGGATCTTCTCATCATCTCTCCGGTGCTCTTGCAGTCGCACTGATCATCCTCCAAGTCGGTGCACTTGTAGGTACACTTGACATCCGCCCTGTGCTCGGTGCACTTATCTCCAATTGCTGGTTGCGCTCGCCGGTTTTCCTCCGGGTATGCTTTCCGCTCAATCTCCTTGTGTGCTCGCTGTCACTAGTCTGGGTATCCATATCGTTGTTTCCGGAGTTCACTTGTTGTTTCATCTGGTTGACTCTTGTCCAAGTGCTTGTTGACTCTGCTAGTGATCTCTTCCAAGGTACACTCATTGACTAATCTCCAGCTGCGATTCTGTGCCGGCATGTGCGCTTTGGAGCTTCCTCTCGGCACTTCCGGTATGGTGATGGCTTGCATTAGGGGTTGATTATCATTCCGGTACAGTCATCCCCCTTTTGTACATCGTAGCTCCGCCGACAACTAATCCATTACGGCTTCTTGAGTCATCCGTAGGTGTGTTTGCCATGACTTCCATGTGTGCACTATTCGCCTTTCTCGGAGTACAATTGGTACTTCTTCTCAATGTGCACTTGGGCTGCTGCTAGTATCCTCTATTGGTGACTGCGTTTCACGGTGCATTGCTCCTGCACTTCCGGTGCCCTAATTCGCGGTAAGGGTTGTTGCGATTCCAGGACTGTCATTACCGTCTTTAAAGATCGTTGTTCCGCCAAAGATTCATCCCGTACGGCTTGCGCGGTATGGGCATAGTACCTGTGTGACTCAGAATTGATTCGGGATCGAATTCGGCATTGACACTTGGGCATGTAGCTGCATACTTCGGGATCTCTGAATAGTGCCCGGAGTAGTGCTCGGTATCGTACTCGGTAGAGCCAAGCTGCCGGTAGATCATATACATGCATATCTGCATTCCATTAAAACTTCGTAGTTTGAAATAAAAGTCGCGATCCCAAGAATGGTATAACTTCGCACAGCCTCACTATCTTCATATAGGAAGGAGACCGATTGCCATCTGTCTCCCGTGATCCATCTTCTGTCAACCATCTCCTGTTAACGATCTCCGGTCATCCACCTGCGGTCATCCATACATATCGGGTTGCGAACCATACCCGGCTGCGATCCATCTCCGGATGGGATCCATCTGCTATCATCCATCTCCTGCCGCAATTGCTGTCTGGCCATGATCCATCACTGGCCGCGATCGATTTCCGGCCGCGATCGATTTCTGTCTGTGATCTAGTTGGTTCCAGCCATTCGTTTCCACCCTGTGCATTATTGCGCTTGTATGGGCCGCATTCCATGACTGCTCCTGTAGCTGTGTAAGCTCTCTAAAGGTCATATTGACTAATCTCCATAATGTCCCTCTTCCCTTGACGCTTCGTCGCAGTCCCAAAATCCATCCAATGACATATCGTCCGTCATGAGAAAATACCCACTCGTCGATCCATCCATATGGCATTGGATGTTTAAGTCCAAATCCTCAATCCGGCATCGTGAGCACGTGATCTTAATCGACACAATTGCGTGAATATCGCTCCACCCAACTCTGACAAGTTTTCATTCCCCCTATATGGCAATTGTAGCCGGGCTCCAAATCAATTGCAATTGACCGATGCGGCGGGAGTGTCTCCACCTTGGCTTTGCTGAACCTCCACGAAATCTCCGTATATCGCTGGATAAGTCCTCCATTGTCTGTAGGCACCATCTTTGTCGTGGTACTGGCTCCATCTGCAAACGTTAGTTCTCAATTCATAATAGATCTATATGGAGCGGTAAGGAGGAATATCCAGGAGCCCAGATTTAAAACGGTTCGCCCATGGAAAAGCCAAGCCCCGCCGTCCAGTACTCCCTTTGTGTCTGGGTGTGCCGGTAGCAGTTCTTCATGGTTCCCATGTGGACGCTCTTCTGCCGGAACTACCACCGTTGCTCCCTGCTCGCCCATGCAGTGCCTGGTGCCTATCTCACCACTAGAGATGCTCTCCACGGTCACTCCCAGCAGCCCTATACGAACTCCCACTCCTAGGAAGAACCTCCCAATGACCTCCTCACTGCCCAGTTGATCGTCAAAGGCATTGGCTCCAAGTATTTCAATATCCGGAACACCGCCATCTCCTTCGGAACACGTCTCCTACCTAGCCGTGATGCAGTTATATTCCCGAGGCATGCCTGGTGGCCTGCCCCGTCCACTGTCTCCTCTTCCGCTCACGCTGGGGTTGCACAGCCAATAGTCGAATGTATTCCATGTCGACGCTAGGATTCTTGGACTTGTGCCAATGCAATCCCTATCAGTCTCCAGCTTGCGCAGTGCATCCACCGCGGCTGCAACGATGTGTACGAATACGCTCACTGAGCGAATCACATACTTGTCACACCCAATTGGCACTGTCTGATAACCAAATACTATCCATTCCCATGTGGGGATACGACGCATCAATTGAACCTCCGCGCGCCCTAAATACATGCTGAATCTGCTTGTCTCCTGAGAGTGCCCAGACGGTCCATCCGGTAGCTCCGTGGATCCTGGGAATCCTGGCGACAACTAAACATCACCACTGCAATCATAAAAACCCTCTTCGAATGCCATTGTATAGGCACATACTGTATGCACTCGTTGCCGTATGTTTGGTGATAATGAATAGAGTTGGCGCAGATCGCTCTCACTCCTTACAACAATCCAATACGGTCGTCCAATCAGATCCCAACGGTGATAATTGACAACGGTAATTGTGAAGCGTATCTGCTAGCCTCTTTAGAATGTTCGGAGTGATACTACTTCCCTTTCAGAGTAGCCATATGATCTGCGATCGCTGCTCCTCAGTTGCATCGATGAGTCGTTCTGAGTCATAGCTGTTGACCTCCCAAAGCCATCGCTGAAACTCCTAACTATCTGTAATGTAGATAACTTCGTTGAGTCTTGCGGAAGGTAATTGCGATTGGAACTGCCAGCGGTGGCATCGCGAGATGTGAATCGTACATATCGCGTAAATCCTCCCTGATCCTCCGTAGGTGCACTTCGCAGCTTCGCTCGGCTCAGGAATATGATTGAAGATGCACTTGGGTGTGCGATTGTGGCCTATGTCGTCTGGATATGTTGCACACGATTGCATTCATCAAATGAGGATCAAAGAAATCTCCCGAGCAGGGCCAACTTGCGCATTGCCGGTAATGCGACTCTAATAGACGCTTTGGATCTGGAATCGTCCCTGTAATCGTCGATTGACTCCATTGGAAGGTAACTTATCGAATCTTATTGATGCCGTGATTGGTAGCCTTCGAGTTCTTGTATGATGAATTCGTTGCAATTGACTTCAACTGACTTGGTCACTGACACGTCTCCTGGCTGGTTGGCCTCTGGAATCAACTAGCAATTGTCTCTGCATCCGTTAACCTCAATTGGGTGTACTTATCAAGAATCATTGCATCTGCTATCTATCACTGTCGAATCCGGATGATTTCTCCTTCTTAGCTGACGTGACGTGTCGCTGACTGATTGCCCTCTGGAATCCGCCCGAAACTGTCTGTGACCATTAACCTCAATTCAACAGACATATCAACACACTTCGCTGATGCAATCAGTGTGCTCCCAAAACTGTATAATGTATTGCACGTATCGTGACGGGTCGGAAAGGGGTAATTCATGAAATCCCGTATGCGAAACGTATGTGAAATTGTCAGAGCAATCATCGTTTAAAGGCATACGCCCGTGTATGGCCTTGTAGGAAGGAATATCAGTACATACAGTTGTACAGGTGGATGTCAATACTGTAGAGTAGTACAATGGTAAGATTATCGCTAGAGATCTAAGGCTTGCAGTGAGACGACTATATAAAGAGGGTGTTACCCGGCCCTGGACACGTCACGTATAGCCGTGCCATTGCAATATGTTTGATTCATGGGATTTCATTATTACACTTTACTCCTTTTCGGACATGTGGTATACAAGTTGACAATTTGGTCAATGTCATACAAGCAAAGTCAGTGGTCTACCAATTACAAGAGCGACAAGCCTGAAGACAGTATCCATTCATTCGGGTCAATTGATGAATGCAGAGATCATCTCGAATCTTCAGCAACACCGAGACGCGTCATCGGTCAAGACATTCCATTCTCAGCTACCCTGAATACTCCTGACGAGACACCCAAAGACAGCAGCGAGAGACATCGCATATGATCAGTCGCCATATCGTTACCAACTGCCGGGAAGCTGCAATGTCAATTGCGCGTGAGCACTGAACTTGTCAATTGACGATGGAAGCCCGGCGATATTTAGTGACAATGCAACTGAAATGATCAAAATGATTTATTCCCCAAATGAAACGCACTGGCGCTCACTAGCAAATACGAAGCTCACTGTCAGAGGAAAATCAGTTCACGATTGCCACCAACTTCTGGCAGACACATTGCAGAGCCGAAGTGTGCCCTATCGCAATGTCAATGAGAGTCTTTTGAGACCCATTTCCGATGATCTATTACTCGTCGGTTCAACAAGTTATATAACCCGTACTAACCGTAACCGGTTATTATGTGTGCAATGACTTTTGAACGTACTAGTAGATGGCCAATTCGGATGACTGATTCCGATTCAATTCAGATGACCTAGTCGGATGCGCACTATCCCTGATTGGCAGAGACAAACTCCCAATCAATTTAGGCATAGATTGGCAGAGTATCATTTCAGGATGGAAGTACAGTCTCAGAGGATCATTACATGGTCGAATCCAACTTCTGGCGGACAGGAATTATTGCACATTCGCAATGCTCCTGCAATCACGACCAATTCTCCATGCGACAGTCAATCAAGAGTTATACCCGCAGATGCAACAAATCCCACACAACATACTCCTAGCTGGGCGAGTATGTGGCCGTACAACCGAATATAATCAACTTAGCTTTACCAGATCCAAGGATGGGAGTAGGCGTCTCTCTAATAATCCCAGGATGGGAATTGACACCTGTGCCAGATCCTGGAGTGGGAATTGCCGTGTCTTTTTTCATTGATTCCTGGATGGGAATGATCACTTCCACTCAATTCCGGAATGGAAAGAGCTTCTTACATTCCTTACCCTAGATGGGAATTATTTGTTCAGCTCGGTCCAGGAATCAGATGAACATCTTGCTTGTAGTGCCCTCAATTAGTTCCCTGGATGAGAATGATCACTTTCGCTCGATCATGGAATGAGAAGAGCTGCTTACTTGCCTTGCCACGAATGGGAAGTGAGATCTATCATCTTCAGACGGACTCCCGAGTAGGACTGGACAACTCTGCGTCCAGTCTCTGGTTGGGAATCTATGCTAGGTTTGGGGGATCGCAGGATGGAAGTACGCGAGTTATTATCGTAGCCCCGGTTGACCAATCGGAGTGCGTTTTCATGCCTATGGAAGTGCACGGCTGAGTCTTAGTACTACTAATGATCGACTGTAGATTCAGTGATTTGGCTGCCTTATGGACCCTGACTTGGCTCCAGGCACAGGACTCCCAGGATGGGATATTCCGACACGCTGATAAAACAGAACTTCGCAGGGAAGCAGAAATGCTCAAGATCAGAGCTGCTGCATCATCGACCATATTGGTATCAAACAGGTTGGACAGTCTCTCATCATACGGATTTATCAATTGCACCGCGCTACTGGGAGTAACTTCGGGAAGTACATCTGTTGAGAGGGCCCGATCCTGATGTGCTAGACACGACGAGCAGCGAGCAGCGGCAGTAGTTGCGACCGAAGAGTTACACATTGACGGTGATTGAATGACTGCTACCGGCTCGCGGAGTGACGAAGGGAGGGATCAGAAGGCGGGCATGTCTCCTTTGTGGGCGAACCGTTAATGACACGGCCTCTTGGATTTACCCCTCACCACTTCCATCCTCTCCGAATTACCGATTGGGCTGACACAGATGGTGCAGATAGGAACTCGTTCAAGTTCGTGCAGATTAACCGTTCAGAGACAATTTCAACGATGGGGAAGAGCAGGCACACTCAGTCCTTCCTAATCGAAGGCCCTACGAACAATAATCTCCAGGTCGAAAGCAGACCAAATACCATACCGCAAGAGACACATCTTGAGCCGCCGTGCCGGATCTTGTATTTTGGATTTTGTGTGACAGCATTGAATCATGGAATGTAGATCACAAGCCGAATAGCTGGATCATGGACCGAGATATCTCCCGGGCAGGAATGAACTCCTATGATGAATAATGACACCAGAAACATCGCAGAAGCGACGTATAGAGATTTACAAAAACAACTGCGGAGCCACAGGATGTGAGCTGCACCAGTGCGCATTGCAGATCCCGGCGATAGACTGGAGATGGATGAAAATCAGTCTACGGTCATAGGGCAATATACCAGGTTATGCAAAACTCCTCTATTGAGATTGGTACTTTTGATGACTATCTACCGAAGTCCAATTGAGCGCAGAGATGCAGATACGCAGATATATGATGTAGCAGCGGCATTCCTTGATCAAGAATAATCTTCAGTTACATGTTAGGGGGGTTTCAACAACCTAAGTATAGGTACTTTAACGGCCCTAGATAATTTCCCTATCCTTGTTGCTTTGTACATATATCCTCACGAATTCATGTAGGGATATCTGCATTGCCTTTCTTTTTGCGAATCGCCCTTTGGCAGTCTATATTTTTATGGCCTCCAGTAATATCCTCTGGCCATGGACACCGCTGGCACTCGCCGGCTGCTTTCCTTCTTCGTAACTCGGAACCGTCGATCCCTTGGGTCTGAGTACGGAAGGTTTTAATTTCTTTCCTTGCCCGTATATTGGCCTTCCATTCAACCACTGTACTAGCGTAGCGGTCTTTCCATCCAACCTTCTTCCAGTCCCTGTGAGACAACTCCAGGAACTGCTGGCAGTTCTGAACTGTCTCGTCGTGAATATCGTCTTCCGAAGTACTAGTAACACCGTCTTCTGATTCCGAATGACTATCTTCTGAATTCTGAACCCTTATAACTCGATCAGGATGTATGTATTCAATATCTTTTCTGGAAGGTTTACTTGCAGCCAACTATTCTAAGCATGATGGGTTTTCGGTAACAACCGGAGCATGATCTGGTAACCTAGTCTGACTGACTTCGTTTCGTACTTTCAGGTTGTCGATATGAATAATCAATCTTTGTTGTAATCCAATAATCGAGGAAATCCACCAAATACTTTGAGCCAGGAAAATATACCTGTTGTGTCTGGCGTAGAATATAATCTTTTCAAATGCGTATACGATAACGTCGTGGTCGCTTTCGAAAGTCAGAGTCATTCGTATAATGTCCTTGCAAGGTGCGGGGCTGCCGCTACACAAAGCTAATCGATTTTATATATATATAATAGATGAGTATAGGGATCATAAAAACACAATAATAAATAAAGGCTTTCTTCCGCTGGTAGGAATCGCTGACTGTTTCGCTCCTAGAGCTTGTCCTTCTCTTTGCCGGAACAATGTGGCCTCTTTATAGAAAGTTCATCGGGATGTTACACATGCACACCGATGTTTCCTTTCCATCATTCTGATTGCAACATGATTTCGGTCTTACATTCCTTATCATCCGCATTCGTTCTTAGGCAAGTCGGCACTTGAATGCGCATGGTACAGATTGCCACATATCCCCAAGGTTCACGTGTTCATGCAGATGCGGTATTAATGCATTACGCTCCTGATAAGAATCAGGCCACACCCGCAAGATATCATATATGAGGCCATAACTTCAACTTGGACATCTCACTCCCGTATGTTTCAGTAATCAGGAACAGCTGCCGACATAGCGACAGTGTCTTCGAGCAATCAATACTGTAGTATAGTTGCATCATAGATTAACGCGGCAGCCAACCACTACTATGCCGATGTAGATTAAATGACTTGCAGTTGCCATCATGTCACAACCCAATGTGCGGGGATGCTTCAGACCTCATATCAACAGTCATCGTCATAATCCTTCAATCACACCACTGCTTAGGCCGGGACCATTCCCTTTGGCCAGGGAGTGCCCAGTAACCAACCTCACATAAGAGATTGGGCTTAAGATCCCATGTACTAGCTTGCGACTAGCGATTGCCATGTCTGCAGGTCACGGTATTCCGTAGTATGATTAGACATAATCCCGCTAGTATCTGGAAAATAAATCTCGTTGAAAACAACATGCTCGGCCGGAGCAAGCTCCATTTGATCTGGCAGTGCTGCTGCATCATGAAAAGTGAATCTGCCACGCCGGAGCTTATCCAATCGAGATGAGCCCCGCTCATACCACGCTAAAGGTACTCGCGGCTGAAAGTTCTAAAGATGCCTAGGGTAGGCGTTATGTTCGTCAGGTGGCCCAAAGGTTATTTCACTGACAAGTACCCATCAACAGTTATCCCAGGTTACATTGACTCTGTTAAGTGAGAACCGTTAACATTACACAACTACCAAGGCAATTGGATGGCATGCAACGCCGTATGGGATAGGTCGTCAGCGGATCATCGACTTTTCAACGTGGGAGATGACAGTAAAAGAACCGAAATCAACCTAACTGCAAAGAATTACTGTACTAGAAGGGCTGGGATGAAGCACCATGGAGCACCGCACAATACAATCTTCGCCAGAGATGACAGACACCACTATTACACTCCAACTGGATGAGTGCACCTGGAGAATAGTCAACGATCGCACCTACAGAAGAGGCAACATTATGCACCTCCAGATGACATGGCAATCACATGTCGAAAGAGACAGCGATAACTCCACCTGGAGATCAACACTGGCACATGGAAAATAGTCAACAGGCGTGGCTAGAGAAGATTCAACAAGTGCACCTGGAACAGAATCTGTAACATACAACAATCATGAGTCAATACATCCAATTAGCAAACGGATATCAACTGTACTTACAATCTCATTCACAAGCAAACGATTACTTCAACAGCAAACCCACTCAAGCCAATCAGAAGTCCACCCCGCTTGATAATGCACAAGAATGAAAATACGACTACCGAAGCAGCTTCGTTGCAGCCCGATGATCAGTGATGGACTGGGTCGGCAGACCTGGCCATGAGATAATGACGGAGGGCGAGCGCACTTCGAATCATGCGTCTAGTGGAGGCTTCCATGGATTCCAAATCATGAGCGGAAGCTCGAAACCATGCCGAACGAGTGCAAATGCGACTATTGAAGCAGTTCCGAACTAGATACCAAATGACCACAAAATGCATATCGAATAATCAACGAATATCTTTGCCGAAAGCCTTCGCGTAGAGGGGCTTACCAGGAACACTACCGGACAAAGCCACTGATAGAGATGTATTCCGAACAGAATACCAAACAGGATGCCGAACAGGATATCAAACAGAATACCAAACATAATACCAAACATAATACCAAACATAATACCAAACATAATACCAAACAGAATACCGGACAGAATACCAAACAGAATACCAAACAGAATACCATACAGAATACCAAACAGAATACCATACAGAATACCAAACAGAATACCATACAGAATACCAAACAGAATACCAAGCAGAATACCAAACGACCCTACGAAATGACTTTCACTGAGAAGTAGTCCACAGAGACCCTACAAAATACTTGATCACCAGATGATATCGCATCCATACAGAGATCAAATGCATATGATTGATCAACATGATTTCAAGATGACATCAAGTACTCGCATTGGCTGCAATCGAGCACCGGATGCCGGAGAAGTCGCGACTACACCACCACTGTACCCCTGACTGAGTCAATTCACGGCGGAAGCCAAGGGAAATCAAGGGATGACAAGCACGTTCAATGCGGAGTCTAAAGACGAAGTCGAATACTTCGAGACTGTAATGTCGATGGTCAAGGTCAGGAAACTGTGACACCTGAGGTCGACTTCGGAAAATCATGGCCATGAGGCTGAAGGTCAAGGTCAGGAGACTGTGACAGTGAAGGTCGAGGTCAGGGGACTGTGACGCTGAAGGTCGATGTCGGGAATGTATGACCAGAAGTCTGCATACAAAGCGAAACCTGAACCGAATTATGTGTCAAATCGCTGATGATACAACTACAATCCTGATTGCTGTTCAGTCATATTACGATTCCACAGGGACCAAACCATGATGGCAATCGACCATTAATATGATGCGGAAGTCATTGACGGAGCAACGGATTTCCCAACGGAGGGAGATAGCTGTGTCTGACCAGTCACGTCCTACCGAAGACATGCAGCGAGAATCCCACCAACATGTCTACCAATACGCTGACCAAGACTCCCCTACAGCCGCCTACAGAGAGCAACTAGGAAGTCGACCAGATGGTCACCAAACTGGACGTCGAAACACCATTACTGAATCTAGATGCATCTAGGAGTCAATGCCACGTACCGATGACTGCTGGCTGCAAGATATACTCTACAGAGGATGCGGAAGCACTGCCCAGAGCTCTGAAAGCGCTAGTGTGCTTGAACTTGGTATGTATAACCATCCTAGAGAAGCTTATGTGTTACATATCAATGAAGGAGACACGATTGCACATGATGCAATTGAGTTATACATTCCATGACAACAGAAGACTACGAAAGATGACGGCAGCGGAGGCTCCCATCAATGCCGAGTCATGAGCGGAAGTTCTATCACCAAGACAATTCCTACACTAACCTATGCTAAGATGTACAAGCTACAGGTATGAATGGTCGGTGGAGTATGGGTTTGGAAGTGGAGGTATGGAGGACGGGATCACTTTTGGATATTTTCTTGTATCTCTCTTCTCTTCTTCTCTTCTTTGCATCTCGGCCTGGTACAATTGGCTTCGGCACGGGTATTTACCACCTATTGATCCCAGTCACGGGGAGGTGGAGTTCTCCCTGTGAACCATATCCGCTGAAAGGTCACCCTGAGAGGTACTGGTCGGTTGTGGGACTTATTGGTTCATACGGTTGAGTTCCTGGAACCATTGTTTGATTGCATCCTTTTTGTTCTGTCCTTTCCTACTGTTGTACAGGGTTATACAGCCCAGGAGGTCTGTACTGCAGCAGGGAGATAATGTAACCGCGTGGCGGCATGTGACATGTCCAGCACCAGGTGAACATCGTTTTATATATTCGGCTCGCCCCGAGCCTCAGATCTTTAGCGATTATCTTGCCTTCGCATCTACACATATACAATCACTCAGATCCTCGTGTGCGACCATATCCTCCCGTGTAACCTCTTGAGCCGTACACAGCCATACATGCCGGTATTGGCATTTACGGTAGCCTTTAATTCCTCGGCATGCTTTGTATCGTATGGTGCCATCAGGATTTTGCTGCGTCTTGTAGACCCATTTGGAGCAGATTGGCGTGACTCGCAATTGCCTTGTTTTCCAGGAGTTGATCGTTTTGAATGTGTTATTGAGCAGGATGGATGTGCATTCTGCTTTCATTACTCATTTCCAGTGGTCTTGCTGTGGGCTGTCCATGGCCTCAGTGTATGTGATTAGGTCGCTGTTGATGGATGTCGATGCAAGAGCCTTTGCCTTAATGATTGGTGCTTTTGCGGAGATCTTAACCTGACTCCTTGTGATACGATTCGTGCGTGGTGCTTGGCACGATTTCGTGGTCATGGCTACCATTCTGCGGGCTTTGTCATTGTCGTGGCGGAGATGTCGATTATGAACGATGGTTTCTCAGGACACTGATCGTGTATCCTCCTCGTCAGGATGACTTGATCTCACACCTGTACTTGCAGCGAGACTTCGACAGTTGTCCGGCAGATTGTGTTCTGTACCATCGCCAGTACAGTCATGACCACCACTTCCAGGGCCTTCGCCTGTTTGACTGGTTTCAGCATGGTCAAAGAGAAGTCCATCTCCACCCAGTTCAATTCCCTCGACATATTCCGTCGCTTCTGGTAGCTCGAAGATGTCTGTTTCTTCTCTGTGGAGGCATGATGCGTGGGCATTCCTCTCTTCCTCAAAGATGACCTCAGTCTGTGACCTTAGTACTCGGAATGCTGGGTCCCATATCCACCAAACTGCAGTCGAATCCTGTACCTAGCCGACAATCATATACGGATCTGATCATGGGCTGAATGTTCCACGGTGTTGCGGCTTGGGGCTACGTCAACTTGCGTAGCAGCCAAATCGCTGAATGTGGTGGATAGGAGCTTTGTACGAGATTTCATTGCCATCATTGTCGTGAGAGGGCTTGGTAAATGCACGCAGCATCTCGTATCGAGTTGGATATGGTGCTTGATAGCCGTCAGGGTGATTATTTTTCTTTATGCCTTCATTGGCCGTTTTCTGATGGTGGTAGACTGTGGTATTGACTGCTTCTCCCCAAATGACATGTGGCGCTTGGGAATCAATCATCATTGATTGTGCTTTCTTGGTGATGGTGTAAATCATGTGTTCAGCAACGCCATACTTATAGTGAGCGTAGGGATGACATGGTTCGTTTGTTTTGCCATGAACAGCGAGCGCCAGTCGGAACGTCTTGATTTCATATTCTCTGTGGCCATTATCGCACCAATATCGTTTACCTTCGTATCCAATGGAGTCAACTTGAACCTGAATTGATTTGTCGGCTGAGGTGCATGTTTTGGACTTTTTATCTGGAAGGACCCACACAGAGGTGTAGCATGTGTAATTGTGGATGAATAGAATATAGTAGCAATGGCCGGCGGAGGTGAGTGTGGAGAATGGTACGCACACATCTGAATGTACGAGTTCAAATGGCTTTGTAGTGCACTTGGTCTTGACTTTGATCATTTTCTGCTTATGCTTGGCATTGATGCATGTGGTGCACATTGAGTCATCTTTTGTATATCCATCAATTAGATATCGTACGGTAGTAGGATTAATGTGGGCTAGGCAGGGATACTACAGTCGTGATGCTGAAATTGTGAGTGGCTTTGGAGATTCGGTGGTAGGTGGGCATTATGTTACAGTGCTGGCTGCACTTGGTGAGGCGGTGTGGAGTGGCCTTGGAGTAGGCTCAGTGGAGTACGCAATTGATGGTACTGTGTGTGCGCTCGATGGTGCTCTGTTTCTCTACATTGTTCGCATTCTTGAAATGGACTTCGTAGACATGCTTGGTACTGTCGAAGTGAGTGCAGTTGCGGGGGATATGATATAGACGTCATTGACCCGATTGCCTGTGATGGTGATTGATGGAGATGATATGGAGAACTTGCCGTGTCCAAATGTGAATCTGTACCCAGCAGTGTCCAATTGATTGATGGAGAGAAGCGAGTACCGGAATGTAGGGGTGAATAGAGCATTGGCTTCGTATTCCTGTGAGACGTTAATAAGTCCATGGTGGCTTACTGTTACTTTGCTATCGTCTCCGAGTTCAATGACTATTGGCTGACGAAGTTTCTGTATTGAGTTGAATCTGGCGCAGTCATTGCAGATGTGGTGAGATGCCCCGGAGTCGAGGACCCATGCAGCTAGAGTGGAGGCTCCGGTCAATGCGGGTGCATTTTCGGCTAGTCAGATCAGGTCACAATCTCCTGCTGTAGCGAGCAAGGCAGATGCTGTGCCTTTTTTGACCATGTTGCGTTGATCCCGGGCATGTTTGATGTGGATGGAGTCGGCTTGGCAGTGTCCTGTGTGACCGCAGTGGTAGCATGTCCGCTCGTCATTCCTGGAGGTATTTGTATCGCGTTCAGTGTGCAGTCTTGTTCCGCACGCTTCGGTGATATGATTGTCCATTTTACAGTATGTGCATGTGTGCTTCTCATATCCGTTTCCTCGCCCACCTCCACATCCTCCACCTCTTCCGCCTCAGCCAAGGCCACGATTTCCGGCACAGGAGGATACGGCCACTCCACTGGATGCATCACTGATTTCGTTGGTTAGTGTCATTCCCTCAGCAAATTGGGGGATTGCATCCATACCCTGCTGGGCTGTGGGAGCGGGTATTCGCTGTTCGAGGATTTGGATGGTCGTTTCATATGAATTAGATAGGTGAGTGAAGATATGTGTTTTCATGTCGTCATCGGTGATATTTTCGGTGGAGCCGATTAGCTTCTCGCGCATGGTAATTAGTTTGCAAAATTCTTGTATGACCATTTGATCTGGCGATGGTCGAGAGGCGGTGAACTTCCGCAGGACTTGGGTGCGGCCAAGCTTCGTTGAGGCACTGTCTAGTCTGTTCCTAAGTAGTTGCCACATTTCCACAGGGTCATGGATATCATCGATGAGTGGAAGGTGTTTGCCACAGCATCTGAGGTCCATTTGTGCTGGTGTGTTATTGGCTTGGTCATACCAGCTTGGTTGTAGAGGGTGTAAAGCGACGCCGTTGCCGACAGGGAGAAGTTGGACACTGGTGGCAATATTGTAGGCTTTCTTGGCGATGAGCACTTGGCAAATCTTTTCCTTCCAGACAGGGTAGCTTTTCTCGGTCAGCTTGGGCACAATGCCATGATCGGTCTTGAATGTTTCTTGTTCCATGTTTTTACAGTGGAGGAGGTTAGCAAGGTGATAATATAGACTGATGAATTGTGGTGGTGTTGCGGCTGATGAGCAGGGATGGTTGTGAGTGGGTTACGGTTATTGAGGCTCTTAATTGTAAGATATAAATAGAGTATTGTTAGAGTAAAAATTGTAGCAGGCGCCGGGCTCATAACCTGTTGAAATTGTGATGCTAGAGAAGCTGAATTGAATTGTATCTAAGAGGGCCACAAGGCCAGTATATATATGAACATACCAGTACGGCTGAATGCCATCAGCTCATACCAGAGTCAACAGTCATCTCCGGCCATATGCAACATCACCATCTCCGGCCATACGAGACATCACCGTCTTCGGCCATACAAGACATCTCGGTCTCCAGTGATACAAGACATCTTCGTCTCCGACTGTACAACACATCTCCGTCTCCGACTGTTCAAGACATCTCCGTCTCCGACTGTACAAGACATCTCCATCTCCGACTGTACAAGACATCTCCGCATCCGGCTGAGACCTGTATATGTAATGTTGTTGCTATGAAGTTTCACCAAAATCCTTCTCTCCTTGCATACCTCTCTGCTTGTTTGACAGGTGAAAATCAAGAATTTGAACTGCTTAATGAAGGTATTCATTTGATGGGTGCCTGCCAGCTTGCGGGATTATAGCACGTTATTGGATTGCTGTGGGATGTGTCCGATGAGCATTGTGTGGACACAGCTGCGGATGTTTACGGTACAATGATAAAGGCCGGGATGAGTAGTGAATCTGTATCTCAGGGTTACACAATGCGGTCTTAAATCTCCGGGGCGGTCATGGTCGGACTGGCATGACAAGGGAAGCTAGGGATGCACGCCTGATTGAGAGCGAAGAAAATAAGGAAAGTAGGATCGGCGACCCTTATATTTGGGCAGCATATATCCATATGGGAATTTAGTGAGTTCAGTATTCTCGTTCCAATTGCTCTGAGCGTTACTGACCAATGCAAATATAGACAGTGTTCTAGTCCATTCACGGAGGCGGTTCCTCCGCGGAGAGACCGGTCCATTCGCGGAGTCCCACCCTCCAAGAATGGACTGGTTCATTCGCGGAGTGTATATACAAATGTGCTAATTACGCTCAACAAAAAAAAAAAATTACTCTGTACACCTTCCTCGTGATCCCTACGTTCTGTATGCCTCAACATCGTATATCTACAATTACACAGTGCTCTATGTCATCCTTTGAAACCGTCTCTTCCTAGTTTCCCGCTTCCTCCACATTATCGTCTTCCTCCATCATCACCTCCTCCTTCTCCTCCTCCTCCTCCTCCTCCTCCTCCTCCTCCTTACTAGTGACCTGTTCCTCCTGGTGAACCTCTTCTTCCTCAGTATCCAGTTTGGTCAAATCATTGGAGTGCTTTCCTCAGCGCTATTGTTGCAATCATTAGCGGTAGTGGAATCTGTCTGCGCCCAGGCCTCTCCTCGTGTATTTGCTGAGTCGAAGTCGCTTTTGATTCTGACTGGGCCCAGGCAGAGCTGTGTTCCGTTTAAGATTGAAAGTACCAGATAGCTCTGCTAGGAACTAATACAACCATCAACTACGATATAGATGGTGAGTTTCGATATTTGGAACATGTGAATTTAGTTGCGCCGATTGAATTCAACTGGATATGGCCGCCCGAGTGTGCATACATGCGTGCCCATATATGCATGCAGTGCATTAACAAAGTGTGTACACTCCGCGAATGAACCAGTCCATTCACGGAGGGTGGGACTCCGCGAATGGACCGGTCTCTCCGCGGAGGAATCGCCTCCGTGAATGGACTAGAACAGACAGTAAAACACAAAACGAGTGGTGGAGGTCGGGGAGTGGACAGTTTGAGGATTGGAATTGAGGTGCGTCACTTGGTCGGGAATTGCGGGAGGGGGGTCAGTAGCAGGAATTTAGTAGCGGCAGTTGTAGGCGGCAGTTTGGTATATCGTTTATTTTGCTATGTTGGGATGCAGGATTATAGGAAGAACCTTTTGTTGGCACGGGATTTGGCCTGTACACACCCAGGGTAAAACGTACCACATCTACCTCAGTAGACGTTTGTTTTAACATAACCCGCAGACTATAGAAACGATTTTCCGTCGCACGATGCAATGTAGCGGCCCCAGTCGACGTATTTGCAAAGATGGGATTCAGAATGACTCAAATTTCTCATCGGGCCCAGTGCAACTCAAAACGAAATAAGTGTGTCATTAAAGCGCATTAACTGTTGTAGAAACTACATAGTTTGAGTGGTTGCTTCAGGTGTGGCGCGAGACTCAGCCGCTAGTTCGGCAGCGCTACGTACTCTCGGAGAATATCGGAAATCCGGCATCCTATGTCTAAGCACATCGAGCCTAGTGTCTTGCCCCCACCACTCTAAACCTAATCCGCAACATCGCCGCGTCTAGACCTAGTGCACCGTCTGATGCTGCAGCCGAACCAGACACTCCGGGCAAGGAACGGTCCTTGGGAACACGAAGGCTGATGTGTGGCCGCTTCTACTTCCATTTTGCAGTTGGCCAGTGACACGTGGGGGCAGTCACCCGTTCCTTGCGGTACCCTGGTGACGTTCGGCTGGCGGGGACAATGTCTCGTCTGGGTGTTAATCGAGGTAGGTCAATGCACGCCGGGCAATTACGCTATAGACATGGGTTGGATTCGGCAACCCGAATGTTGCGAGCTCTGGTTAAAATTTTATCGACACTTCATTTTTTTGGTGGGGCATTAAGAATTGTCCAGGCAGTTGTACCTATCCGTAGTGGCCCTTCAGTAATGACTAATCCCAGCCATACCTTCACGTGGACTTCTTCTTTTCGTTCAAATGCTATCATGAGATTATATTCGTGAATGTAGGGGAGTGTGCTAAATAACTTGCTGGTAAATAAGTTTAATAGTTACTCATTAGGAAAGAAGGGGAACGGACCATAAGTTTTCCTGAGATACCCGGGAGTAGACTTTATTTCTCTTTAATGGTGTAGAGAAGACTATGCCAAACTGTACCCACCTGTGGAACGACGTTGTTGTTGTTGTTTATTCATACTGTATTTACTCTAGCTAGAGTATGACAGGCCCTTATCCCCCCCCGCCTCCGGGCGAACCGGTTAGATGGCGGAGCTCCCACCTACTACCCTTCGTCCCCGCTGACAAAAGAAAGAGAAAGAGAGAGAGAAGGAGAAGAGAAGAGAAATAGAAATAGAAAAGAAAGACTGGCCGCTCCGGCCTCCATACCTCATTGTGGCGGGAACTTCCCGACGTCTGTGGCCGCCAGGATGTCCATCACCGCCTTATCACATATCTCCATGGAAAACCGCTCGGATACCTGTGCCAGCCGGCACCGGCCTGCTTTCCAGCCCGTTGCCTTCCCCACCTCCTTCCAGAGCTCCCGCTGCTGGTGTTTCCACCGGCTGCAGTGTAGGAGAAGATGCTCCCGTGTTTGGGCCACTATTCACCTGCACCACCAGCAGTTGTCGTCCTCTCGGTGTCCGAACCGTTTTAGATAAACTCCTGTGGGCGCATGTCCGCACTTTAGCTAGTAGAATCTTGTTGCCAATGACTTTGCGCTTGCCATTGGGATAGGTCTGTTACTGCCTGCTTTGCCCTTCAGTCTGTAGCCGAACTGTTTACTGCATTTGTCAGCGTCCCACAGGGCCTTGGCTGCTGATGTTCCTTCGGAGATCCGTCTGGCTCTATTCGAAGGCGAAGTGTATGGTCGCTCTATTGTCGTGCTGCCGTTGGCCTCTCGGGCTCTGTTCGCCTGACGGTCTGCTTCTTCATTCCCGGGGATGCCGATGTGTCCAGGGACCCAATGGATCTCCGTTGCGATGCCATGGGCGAGGAGGGCCTGAGCCCTTCGATCGATCCGTCTTGCTACTCGCTGTCCAGGTCCCGGCTCCAGATTGTGCAACGACGTTATTGGCTAGGAAGTGCTACTGCACCGGTGAGCACTCGGATATTTGACCAATCTCGGTGTTGAAATACTAAGTGCTAGAAGCTTGTATATTCTAAAGTACCAGTACGTTCATGAACTTATATAAGCGGTATCCAGAGTATGTCTTGTATGTCTCGTACGCATGCATGCGCACTCAGCTGGCATCTCCAGCTGAGTCTCGAATGACCATCATCTTAGAGAGATTATGCATCATACAACTGAAGCCATACGCCAGGGAGATCAACCATATATGCATCACTCCCCCCTCTTGCTACGCTCTGTGGAGCACGAAAACAAACAAGAAAGCAAACACACTGTAATTCCCATAGTTGCCTCCTTAAAACCCTGCGTGGCAAGTGAGCAGGGAAAGAGTACTACCGTATCCTGAGGATGGCCATCCATATAAACAAAGAAATCCGTATTCCATAAGACAAGTGAAACAACCTTAACCTTATATTGACCTCTAATTACCACAAACCCATTGCTCTCGTGAACTTCGTATGCTTATCTTTTGTAAGTGCTTTTGTGAGTATATCTGCCACATTTTCGTCCGTGTGTACGTAGGAGTACTTGACTATTCGGCATTTGTGCAGATCTCGACTATTGTGATAGCAAACGTTGATGTGCTTAGTACGAGCCTTGATGATTCCTGAGGTGATTTGAGTGAGAGCACCCTGATTGTCGCAGGTGATTGGCAGCGGTGGTGAGTCTCTCTGAGAACCGTGAATATCCTTTTGCAATTGGAGTAACCATTTCGCTTCTCTAGAGGCCTCCGAGCAGGCGATGAACTTGGCGTCGAGAGTTGTCCTGGCAATGAGACATTCCTTTCGAGACGGCCACGAGATCGCTCCATTACTGGTGAGAAACACATGGCCTGCCTGAGACTTGCGGTCCGCGCTGTCAGTGGCCCAATCAGAATCCGAGTACACTACAAGACTATTGCTGATGTCGATGCCAAAGCCAATGCCAATGCCAATGCCATTGCCGTTGAAGTGTAGTCGAAAATTGGCTGTAGATTTGAGATACTGAAGGACTCTCGTAGCAGCAGTCATATGACTGGTGAATTGCCCCAAATTGTAACGACAAAGAGCAGCAACCGCATACGAGATATCAGGTCAAGTTGCAAGTGCTGCGTACATTAGTGATCCCATGACTGCTTGATAGTCTGTGATATCTTCCAATTCCTTCTCCCCCCGATCCTCGTCCAAGTCTAATCGTATATTGGGATCCATGGGCGTCGAGACACCGTGAGTATGCTCCATGCCAGATTGTCACAGGATTGTGGTGATATAGGCTTTCGGACGGTGACTGATTCCGGTACCAATATCATCGCGGTGGATCTCGATGCCGAACAATTTGCATGCCGAGGTTCGTGATCTCATATTTCTCCGAGAGTTTTGCCTTGACCTCAATCGCAGCTTTGGCGGCTGCCTCCAGATATGCCATGGAGATATCGTCGACATACAGAAGTATCTGAATGCCGTCACTGCGAAGATAGAGGTTACGATCTGCAAGAGATTGAGTGAACCCAACAGACAGTAGAAAGGCTTTGGTATCGTCGTGCCATAACCGCGGAGCTTGATTAAGACCATAGAGAGCCTTCCTATGTCTGACGGTGATCTTTGGGGCGTTGAGGCCTTCTGGCGATCTCTCTGGTAGAGTCATATAGATATCATCATCGTCGATTTCGGGATTTAGGAAGGTGGTAACTACATCCAAGCGGTCTATATACCACCCATATCTCCCAATGAGAGTGATGAGATACCGGAAGGTAGTTTGCTTCCCAACGGGGGCATAAGTCTCACCGAAATCCGTCTGCTCATAGCTCTTTATGACTAGCCGTGCTTTGTACCGTATAGACCCTTCAGGATTGTGTTTAGTCTTGTAAACCTACTTAGATCCAATCGGCTTAACTTGCAGTTGCTGCGCTTCCCGGGAGATGCGAGCGGAGAAGGTGTTATTGAGCAGGATTGATGTGCTTTCTTCCTCCATGGCTCTTTTCCAGTGATCTCGTTGAGGGCTTTCCATAGCTTCCGCCTAGGTGAATGGATCTGCTGCGGATGCCGTTGATGCTTCTGTGGAGTTTTTACCTTGACTTCTTGTGACACGACTCGCTATTGGCGGTACTGAAGATGCTTTCTTGATTGCTGCTGCCGAACACTGGACAGACTCATCCTCTCGGTGGAGGCGACGGCTGAGGGTGATGTTTTCTGCATCTGCTGCCGAACGCTGGGCAGTCTGATCCTCTGGGTGGAGGTGCCGGCTGTGGGCTTTTTCTGCATTTGCTGCCGAACGCTGGGCAGTCTGATCCTCTCGGCGGAGGCGCCGGCTGTTGGCGTTTTCTGCTTCTTCGTCAGGAGCTTCATGTATGTGTGATGTGAATCTCTTACCTATCTGCGTAAGTTGAATATCTTGACCTCGGAGAGGCTCATGTCCGGTATCTGTTTCCTCGACATATTCTTTATCTTCTGGTATTCCAAACATGTCGATCTCATTACTTCCGTGCTGACACGGCATGTGTGCGTTCCTTTCTTCGTCGAAGACGACTTCTGATTGGGTTTTCACCCTCTGGATTTCGGGATCCCAGAGTCTCCACAACGTCTTTGAGTGGTGTGTATAGCCTACCATCAGGCGGGGCTTTGATCTCGGGCCGAATTTACCTCAGCGTTGTACTTCAGGGATGAGTCTGCTGGCATGACATCTGAATCAGCGTAGGTTGTGGAGGGTAGCTTGATTCGATATCTTTTTGCGTTCGGCGTCGTGCGTGGGTTTTCCAAATCCATGGAGCATTTCGTACGGCTTTTCGTACGGTGCTTGATAGCTGTCGTGGTAATTTTTTCTTTCCAGGCCTTCATTCGGTGATCTCTGATGGAGATAGACTGCGGTATTAACTGCTTCTCCCCAGAACTCAACTGGAACCTGGGAGTCAATCATCATTGCCCGGGCCTTTTCAGTGATTGTACGGATTATGTGTTCGGCGACACCATTCTGATGGTGAGTGTATGGAGGTCATGGCTCGGATGTTGTACCGCGGCCCACGAGGACATATCGGAAGGTCTTATTGTTGTATTCTCCCCGTCCATCATTGCTCCGGAATCGCTTGATCTCATATCCCATAGAGTCTACTCGGGCCTGAAATGACTGATAGGCAGAGGTGCTGGTCTTGGCTTTCTTGTTTGGGTGCAGCCATACAGATGTGTACCTCATGTAGGAGTCGATGTATAGTATATATTATCGATTGTCTCCGAAAGTCGGTGTAGAAATGGAACCGCACACATCCGATTGTACAAGTTGAAAGGGCTTCGTAGTGTGCTTGACTGGAACTCTAAGGAACCTTTGCTTGTTCTTGGCTGCGATGCAGACTGTGCAGATAGAATCATTGTGTGTATATCCGTCAGTAAGAGATTTCATGGCGGTAGGATTCATATGGGCTGGTCGTCGGTGCCATATTCTTGACTCTAGGATTGTGAGAGACTTTCGAGTGGACTTAGTTTTGGCAGTCGAAGGTGCAGTTAGAACAGAGGAATCAGGTGGATATGTAGATGCGATCGTAGGTGTCTCTGGAGACTCAATTTTAGGTCTGGTCATAGGTTCTGTGATTAGTTCTCTTGAAAGTGAGCTTTCTCTCTTTCTCTTGCTTCCTTTCTCGGTAGTCGATGATAGGATTGCGGTCGCAGGGACTATGATATATGTTCTAGTCCATTCACGGAGGCTCACCTTCCGTAAACGAACCGTCCATTCACGCAGTCCGTACCCCACCTCTGTGAACGGACTAGTTCATTCACGGAGTCAGTCAAAATTTCAAATACTCTCCTCTGCCCGCATGTATGTGCACGCACTGGCATCTACGTACACCCTGCTCTGCTGGCTCTATCCAGCTGGATTCAATTAATGCAACCGCGTACGTTCAGCGCAGCCGCGTACATTCAGCGCAACCGCGTACATTCAGCGCAACCGCGTAGGTTCAGTGCAACCGCGTACGTTCAGCGCAGTGCAATTGGGTACATTGAAGGTGTAAAGGCAACTGCACTACTGTTCGTTGCAAGTGATTCAATGCAAAAGCCGAGTGCACACTTCATTGCCATGGCCGAGATGGTGGAGCACAGTGCATAAATACTGGAGCTTCAGCTGCGCCATCATGTACTTTCAATCTCGAACGAAATACAGGATCAGCTCCACCAGAGCCAGGTCCCAATCAAAAACGCGGTTGAGCTAATACACAAGGAGATGCTTGTGCGCATACTGATCCCACATCTGCGGACGATACTGCCAATGATAGCAGTGATTTGACAGAACTGGATACTGAGGATGAGGAGGTTCTCGAGGAGAAAGAGGTCACTGGGGAGGAAGAGGAAGAGGAGGAGGAGAATGAGGAGGGAAATGAGGAAGATGAGCCGGTTTCAAACGTTGACATGGAGCACAGTGTAATTGTAGTTGCGTCAGGACGTCCAAGACGCATCCGATTGTAGGGATCACGATGATGTATAGCATAGACGGTTCGGCTTGAGCGACGGCTAGTGTAAGCGAATTGCTGGGTGGGGCCTGACGGATGGCTGGCGGTGGCCGAAGGTAAACCCTGAGTTTGAGTTTGAGCTAGAGCTCGAGCTTGAGCTTAAGTTTGAGTTTGGGTTGGAGGCAGAGCAGGAGGAAGTCAGGAGCACGGAGAGGGGTATATAGGAGGGGCAGAGGGGCGGAGGGGTGGAGGGGTGGAGGGGTGGAGGGGTGGACGGGTGGAGGGGTGGAGGGGTGGAGGGGCGGAGGTTGGGCAAGCAGTGCCTTCAGCATCAACCCACCCACCCACACCATGCATATATGGTGTTTTTTTTAAGTTCTTTGTTTTCGACTCTACACCCAGTAGAGGGCGTCCGGCCTAGAACGGTAGAGTCCAGGCGGAGTGGCGGCCACAGCGGTGGCCACCACTCCACCGAGGTGGCAACCTTGTTTATGCTTCGTTTACTATATCGTTTTGGTTTTCCCTTTCAGTGTCCTTGTTTGTTCTTCAGTTGTTTGTATATGACTGAATGTAAAAGCACATGTCGGAGGGAAGAGCAAGCCCACTAGTTATAATTTTCATCGACTCTGCGAACAGACTAGTCAGTTCACGGATGTGGGGTACAGACTCCGTGAACGGACAGTTCGTTCAAGGAAGGTGGGCCTCCGTGAGCTGACTAGGTACTCCGCGGAGGAACCGCCTCCGTGAACGAACTGGAACAATATATATGCCATTGACAATTTTTCCAGCGAGGGTGCAGGAAGATGACGAAGTTATAGAGCATTTTCCGTCCCGAAATGTAGTCGTATGCCCGCCCAAATCCAATTGGTTGATCGATCGAAGGGAAAGTCGAAAAGTAGGATTATGGATGGCTTCGACTTGATAGCCCTGTATGTTGACGAAGCCATGATGTGTGGCGGTGACTGAATTGTAGTCTCCGAGTTGGATTGCTATAGGAAGTGATAGCTTTTTGAACGTTGAAAAGCTGCTGCGGTCATTGCGCATGTGGTGTGACGCTCCGGAATGAAAGACCTACTTCGGAGCCGTGGTGAGAGCAACAGTGGTTAGTCAGAAGGGATTGCAGTCTCCGGTCATAGCGAGAGCTGCTGTAGCAGTGGCTTTCTTCACTTTCCACCATTCCTTTATACGTTTGTAGGAGATGCAATCAACTTTGACATGACCTGGGAGCCCGCACTGGAAGCAAATGCGCTTGTCGTTTCCTCAGTTGTTTCCTCTCTCCTGGGCGCGTTTCCGCTTCGTGCATGCACCTGTAGTATGGCTGTCAATTTTGCAATAGGTGCACTTACTTTTGTGGCTGTCTACGGTTCCACTGCTTCCACCGTATCCACCGTGTCCACCACATCCACCGTGTCCTCCGAGTCCACCATGCCCACGGCCTCGGCCACGGTGGCCGCCATGTTGAGTGAACAGGGCGGCCCCTGTGGATGCATCTCCAACTGCTTTGGTGGGGCTGGCTGTAGTTTCTTCTTCTAGGAGGTCATGCATGGCTTCTTCGGGTGTAGGTAAGTGCCTTCTATGCTTTAGGACCATGAATATCATTGCATACTGAGATGGCAGTAATGTGAATTTTTGCGTGCGGAAATCTAGATCGGTGACTGCATCGTCGGTATGGTCCATTTGTATGTGGTAGTTACTGAGCTTGGTGAAGTATGCTTTAAGTGGTTCATCCTCCTTAGGTCGGCAAGCAGGGAACTGGCGAAGGATGTCCTGTCTGCCCATATAAGATCCAGCAGTCTCCAGACTTGTTCCTAGTGTGTTCCACAAATCGTGAGGATTTCGTATACCTTTGACGATGTGCCGTACTTCGGGGGAACAGGAAAGTCTGATCGTAGATACAGCCTTGGCTTCCTTACCCTTCCAATCATCATAGTTGTCATCGTGGTGGAAATCAACTGGCTGCAGTTCAGATTCCATTCCGGTGACGATTGCGTATGCTCTCATGGCTGACAGGATGGTGATCTTGTCGTCTTTCCATTTGTCGTAATTGTAGTGAGTGGGCTTAGGGATGTTGCCCCACCTGGTCTTGTTGAGGGCGGGTTCGGAGGAAGTCATCGTGAGGTTGTGGAGATGGTGTGAAGTTTTAGTGCTGTTTATGCGGCTGTTGCTATGGTGACAAGGTTTAGGGTTCTTGAGGCTCTTTTGGAGATCGTGAAAGAGATCGTAGGAAAGATCGTGAGATTTTAGATAGTAGCGATAACCGGCCTCATAACCTGTTGAAATACTAATTGCTAGAAGCTTGTATATTCTAAAGTACAGGTACGTTCATGAACTTATATACGCGGTATTCGGAGTATGTCTAGTATGTCTCGTACGCATGCATGCGCACTCAGCGGGCATCTCCACCTGAGTCTGGAATGACCATCATCCTAGAGAGATTATGCATCATACAACTGAAGCCATACGCCAGGGAGATAAACCATATATGCAACACTCGGTGCAGAAAGTGTACGATACTGATGAAGTTACTGATCTATCTAAAGGTAGAACCTATGCCTTATATGCAATGGGAGACCGGAAACCCGTCAGTCTCCGGAGGACGCCAAGAGTGGCGATCAGAGTGGCGATATAGGAGGGGTGACAAAAGTGAGAATTAGTGGAGGCGTGTACCGACAACTCCGAGAGACCTCTCTAGATCTCGTTCAAGGACTTGCAGTAACAGTGTAAGTAGAAAAGCTATGGATTGCTGGATGGTGAAAACCTGGAAATTGAGTGAAACCAGCAGGAAATTATCTCAGGCAGACCTCATATTGTATGTGAGGTATATAGATGCATGGATACCGCCCGACCGACATGTCCAGATGCAGATTTTGGGATTCAAATGGGTACTAATATTCCATCTAGTATCCAGTTGGAACTTCTTCAAGCTGGAAAGCTGATGCGATGTAATGATGCAAGAACATAATTATTCACAGGCCGAGTCTCAGCAACTTAGGCGTCGGTTCCTTCAATCGCTTACCTGTAGCTTAAGACACTGTTTTTGGTGAGGTACAATGCCGGCATATTGGATGGCAATATAATCTGCGGTGGTCAATCGGAAGTCTTCTTGGCAGGGCATCGATTCTGCACTGCTCACACATTCACAGCCCATCCTTAACTTATGGCAGACCGATAGCGGCAGGTCTTCAACTGAAAGTACATTTATTGTAAGATCTGCATTGCTTCGCATAGGGAAAATGGGCAATTGTGGGAAAACCTTTCGGGGTCTGGCAATACTTCACTAACCCGTGGGGTCGGCTAACTCTTCGTATTCTGGTAGTTAGCACATTGGGACTAACTGGTTATCAGCAGTCGCAGTTGTTTTAATAGGCATCAACTACCACTAGAGGAGACAGAAACAGTCTTCCTAAGCGGTCCGGCCGGAAAATCTGAGGCCAGCCTTGGCGAAGGCCAGGCCCGGCCCCCATTCAAAAAGCCTACGCCGCAAAAAGCCTGGCAGCGGCCAGGTCTGGATTCATGCAGGCCGGCCGGGTCGGGCCGCTCAGGAACACTGAGAGGACAGCGGCGTCCGTTTGTAGTCTCTCGAATGCTCTACATATGTTATGGCACATACTCTGGATTGTATCTGGATGTAATGGTGGATGTCATTCAAAAGTTTGCTACAGCTGTTGTATTGGAACCAGATATTCCAACCATTCAGTTCTAGATTATTCACCAACGAAATTGTCGTCCACCCACGGTATGGTCTTAGATGTTGAGAGCAATTAACGACGAGAATGAAAGATGTGGAATTGTCTATCGTACAAAGAGAGAGGAGGATAGACATAAATAAGAAAAGATATTATACCCAAAGTGAAGCACTACTCAGGCCCATTGTAACCTGAGTGGTGAACCACGCCTGCGGCAATAGGATGACCAAGGACCGGGGTTGCCGGAGAGCTATACTAAGCCCGCGGTAGTCGGAGAGTCCAGTACCATACCAAGCCCAAGGCTAAATTTAGTGCCCGCCTTAGTCCCGTTGGCCTTCGGGTAAAATCTTATGTCAACATTGTACAAACAAGAGGACTATTGAGAGTTCAAATCCATAAACTATCACCACAAGAGTGCCACTTTGGGTCACGTTTACAACTAGAAGGACGTAGGGTGAGCCAACAGTTATGTAACTCTGTTGCTTCCTTATGAAGTTACCCCAATGTAACTGGAAGGTTGCGAATTAGGGTTAAAAGTTGGAGAGTACCTCGATCTAAGATTTTTCGCGGACGATTGAAAGTACGTCAAAACAGAGTCTCAACCATCTATAATAGACTAATCTAGACTGTACCTTCACGACGACTAGAACATACTGTCCTCAGACAGACGGTACCATGGAATTGCTGCCCTGACAGTAGGATCCCCGGGAGTAAAGTTTGTTGCTCATTGAAGGTGGCAAGAAGACTCTGCCAAAGTATACCAGCTCGCGGAATGACATTATCGGCCAGGAGGTGCTACTACACCAATGAGCACTCGGATAGTTGGCTAATCTTGATGTTGAAATACTGATTGCTAGAGAAGCTTAATTGTACTATCTGAGAGGGCCACAAGGCGATATATATACGGTACGAATATGTACGTACTCATCCAAGTATAGAGACGGCTGAACTCCGTCAGCCCATATCAGAGCCAGCACTGTCAGGCTATATGAGAGCCAGCCCAGTAATCCCGTATAAAAGCTGAGGTCTATTTATGCAACACTTGATGTTGCAAATTTCGAGTGCTAGACTTAGGTCAGACGCTCGTAGGATATAGATGAATATATAGCGAAGTGTGTATGCGTGCGTGCAAGGCATACATGAACTACTATATATATATGTATGAACTTCCCAACCGTTGAAGAATCCAAGACGAAGTCACTTCATCGTTTCAGGCAGCACTTTGCATCACTGTACCGACTGTAGCACCCCTATACCATCGGGTTTTGAGGCCAAAATGATGACTCATTAGTTCTGCATTATTGCGGAGAAGTGCCTATGCTTCGGTGTTGTCATTCCTAATGCCCAACGAGCTTTGAGTCAAGATTTCGAACCCATTAAAAGGAATGACAATCTCCCATCTGTAAACTACCGCTCAATAGATAATAACTTAGAAGAAGGTTCCTAATACTACCCTTCAATAGAGAACTTTAATCGTCGGTGAGATTGGACAGCAATATTTGAGTGAGAATTCATGAAGCCCGATTTTTTCCTCCCTGTTTTTGCACTAACTATAACAAAAGATAGACATGCTCTCTATTTTACCATCTTCAACGTAGACTATAATCTAGTTCCGTGAGTACCGGCAGGCTTCCCAACAGTCCATCCAGTACAGGCTCGGCCATGACTATAAACTTCGGGGCAGAGAATTTTGGACTGTTTGAGACCAGGGGAAACTATAGAACTATAGGGGTCGGCAATTTTTATGGCAATGATATTAGCAATGATATAAACAACCATAAACTGAAGTTTAAGGAGTAGAAATCATATCACCCCGACATGGTATTGTCCCAGTGAAACATCCATAACATTTTCGTCACTGTTACCCCAATTGGTTACAATGTAACAGGCATAGTGTGACTAGCCGCAGGCGCACCACCGAAAATGTTGCTGGAAATTATTTTCACCACCACTGCGAAGATTACTTTTACATCCGCTAGTCGCTTGTAGGTAACTGCGGGGGCCCTTAGCCCAGTAGATCCCAGCACTGGACCAGTGCCACTGAAACTATGCCCATGATGGGATGGCAAAGTCGGACCCCGAAAGACTGCAATCGCCCGGACTGTTGGGATCCATCGTACCAGTTGTCAGTTTACTTAGCCCTACCAGTGCATAGTAGATTTGTTACGCTCTAATTTCCTGTATCATAGCACTCCTGTAACTTGCTATATCAGTAGACGGTAGGCTCCCTACTGAACCTGATGAGGATTATCGGGCCGCGCAGGTTCATAATACGTCACTCGACTTGGCTGCTACTGTTGAATATCCGATGGCGAGTGGCATATGGCAAAGGGTGGCAAAGATATATGCGCAGTTTTTTCTGCAAAATTCTCTATATATATCTCAAGTCGTTTTCCTTCTCTATACCATTGAATCTACGCACACGATTCTCCATTCCATATCGCAACAGTTGTTGCATACAAGATACAGTGACGGTTTCGCCGCTTCTTGGGGTAGACCGTCTCTGCTCCTAGGTATGCTTGACTCCAACCCACTGATAAAGTCGGAATTGGCTAGCCGCTGCTGAGCACCGCAAATCTGTGATCTGAAGATCCGCGTATGTAGATCAGGTCCTATCCCCAGTCTGTGTCCAATATCCGTGCGTTCCGCCAAGCTTACTCCTTCAAGTCCTAGTTCGCTTTCTGTCGCTGAGGTGCGCGTCAGAAGTACGCTTTGCGTCAATTTCAAGCGCACTTCCCAAGGGTATGCCAAGTGCACATCTCGAGTGCACTCCCTACGCCTCGCAAGTGTGCTTCCTTCCAGTGTTTGTGGAAATAGAATTTTCATCCACCTCGGCGAGGTAGAATATACCCCAGCCACTCCCGCGAGTTTATCTCAACTATCTCCAGCCAGTTTCCACCCAGCCATTGCTAGCTGGCACTCAGTGCATCCCTCCAGCCTCTGGTGAGTCTCTGGAACAATCATGTTGGCAGCTGAGCAGGCCTTCCGCTCGGATATTCGCGATCTTGGCATGCCGCACCTATTTGAATGGAAATAACGAAGTTGGAGCAGCTGGATGGCGCTCTTAAACACCCGGGGTTAAACTAAAGGGTTTCTGTATATATATAAGCTAGTATGTGCCCGTGAGAAGAAAGCGGATGCGACACAGGTTGTGCTATTAGCACGTGGAGTATGATCTACCGAAGCTGTGTTAACTTCGGCTATCCGTTTTCCCAGATTCACCTTCCTAATTCATGCTCGGTTAAGTACAGATCGCACGCTAGCTACGACCCGGAGACGCAGCGATCCAACATCGGACAAGAAACGGAACGCCATGATTGGCGGCAGTGTAATGTTAGTCAACATTGGTAGCCATACGAGGTACCGAAAGGAACCATTGTGCATAACATACGCAAAAATCACACATGCACGATGCCGCCACCTATCCGTGGTGTGCGGGGGATCGCTCTATGCAGGCTGTTACTGTCACGTGGTGGCATGGTTGTGAGTGCTGCGGGTTGCTGCGCCCGTGCGGGAATGCGGCGAAGCGAGCAGAGGTCGTGAGGAAATACTTTGCGGGATTGTCGGCTGCTCTGGGGTAACCCACTGGTACTGGAATTGTAGCGCTCCCGGCTTGACTCTCCATGCGCGTCTGTGCAAAACTGGCAGTTTGGGATCTAGTTTTACTCTCCTGCTGTAGTTTCGGGCAAGTGGAAAGTAGAGGTTTTACAACAGACATCCATGGCAATATCTTCACCGCAACAATGAAGTAGCTGAACATCCCATCAGGAGAGTAATGTTAGATATTTCTCCATGGAATGACTATCATGGGCGTCAACGGACAAGTGTTGCGTTAAGTATACGATCCTAGCGAAGTATCCTAAAGGTAATGTCTTCACCTAATATATATCGAGAATTGAAGTTGACAAAGTTCCTGCCGGCGTATCGTGAACCATGACATTAGAATGGGACGGCAATCAGAATCCATCATCCCATCCCACGACGAGATTGGAATGCCCAAACTTGATATCCCCGGCGGTATTTCACGAGGCCATTGCGAAGCCAGGATTCCTATCTCCGCTTGATAGTGGCTGGTTTGAGTGGAGATCAGAGGGCTACTCACCGTACTAGATTTCTGCACTAGTTCTGATTAAAATTGAGTTACAGGCCCAAATACGCCAAGACTAGTATGGATTCGCAGCTTACATACATTAGATACCTTCATATTGTATCCAGCTAAATCAGTCCCCATCTGGTGGCGAAACAGAGGGGCTAGAAGGTAGTCAAAAATCAGCCAGCTTCACAGACTGTCACTCAAAATTTCAACTTCCCCAAATCGTGTACAATTGGCCTAGTTTTTTGATTACCATGTAACGCTTTGAGATTTCGCTCACATTTCAGTCTCGATGTTGTCTCAATTAGCTCGTTGAGTAACATTTAATTTTCAAAGAATTCTAGGATCTGCAGTTACGTATCCTTACAACCTTTCACGCGGGATTGGATTCTTGACAGTATTACCATCCCATTGGATTTCGTGGTTCACGCTACACTGCCGTTAACTCTCATTGTTTCGACAGATAATTCAGATTTTTTTACTTCTCTATTGTTCTCAACACTCCCTATATCGCAACATCAGTGAGAAGCCGTCTTCAGTGACTCGCAAGCGGCCATCCGACGAACGGAGCACCTGGAACCGGGGCCAGGGCAGCGTCTAGCCAGGTGGATCAACCGGAGCGCGAGGACTCTCCGCGAGGCCGGTATCGAAACGGAAATCCACTGGGTCCCGGGACACACTGGCATCCCCGGGAATGAGGAAGTAGACCGCCAAGCGAATCTAGCGCGAGAGGGCCGCAGGACAGGCACAGTGAGAGAACGAGTGTACACCTCGGCGGCGAACAGGACCAGAAGAATCTCAGAAGCAAAGACGGCGGCGAAGGTTGAGTGGGAGGCCGACAAATGCAGCAAACATCACGGCTACCGGCTACAAGGCAAAGCTGGGAGCAAGAGACCCATCCCATTGAACAGTGTGAAGCCTCTGGCAGCCAGGTTCTACCGACTGAAGTCCGGACACGCGCCAGTGGGCACGTACCTAAAACGGTTCGGACACCGAGACGACGACAAGTGCTGGTGGTGCGGCAGCGGAGGTAGGACGGCGGCCCAGACATGGGAACATCTCTTCCGCCACTGCAGCCGATGGAAAGACCAGCAGAATACGCTCTGGAAAGAGGTGGGAAAAGCGACGGGATGGAGAGCGGGCAGATGCCGACACGTGCAAGTCTCTGAGCTGCTCTCCATGGAGATATGCGATAAAGCGGTGATGGACTTCCTGGCGGCCACTGATGTCGTGAAGTTCCCGCCCAAAACGGGCGGAGGAGTGAGAGCCGGCGGGCTCTCCTTGATTTCATCCCTTTTCCTTTGTATTGTATCGACCGCTTTCAGATGCTTTCTTTTGTCAGAAGGGGACGACGGGTAGCAGGAGTGGAGCTCCGCCATCTAACCGGCCAGCCCGGAGGCGGAGGGGATTAGGGAGCTGTCATACTCTAAGTAGAGTGAATACAGTATGATTAAAACAAAAAAAACATCAGTGAGAATGCATGATACGATTGACCTCCTATGATTACGAGTACATTCCTACTTCTCTGTTACGTTTAGCTGGAGTTAAAGTTTAGAGACGAGGGATACCACAGCGTCCCAACGTACATCTACAGAAACCAGACATGATTTCCGATAGGCTGAGCTATGGTCGATGGAAAGTGAATCTCTAAGGGAGTTGTAAATGTGCTTTTCGTGCCTTTTCCTAATACAGATGAAAACTGAAAACGAACCTGTTGTATGGTAAAAAAGGCATCAGGAGGTACTGGAACTCGTTTTCGTGCCGTTTTGAAAGTCCTTATGCCTTTTATTGCGTGCCATTTCGGCTTGTGACTTCTTGAATATGCTGGACTTCCACCAAAGGTGCCTTAAATCTACAACAGTGCTTTTTAAATGGTGTGTTTTCAAGACCCAAAACCCATCGGCAGTGCCTTTATTTGTACCTCCTTGTGTGTGTACCTCTCTTTCACAAAGGGGTAGTGAAATGGCAGCGAGTTGTTAGGGTTGCCCATGCTGGCACGTGACGTATCCAGGGCCAGGCAACCGCCGCTTCATATTGCCGGCTCATGGCGAGCCTAAGATCTCTAGCGATTATCTTACTTACGTTACTACTACACTTCTACATCTACTATCACTCGAGTCCACGTTTGCAACCTATCCACTCAATTACCATGTAAATGCCTACGTAGCCGAGCGCGGGTACGTTCCTTTGCAGGTAGCCACACATGATGGATTTTGGTTGTTCTAGATCGGCTGCTCACCTTCCTTCCATTTACAACATCCATCGCCACCTCCACTGTCCGCACTATCTGTATACCACTAACCACCACCCCACCACCAGGCCGCTACCACAAAGCTTTCACGCCACCCTAGACCGCACCAACACTGGAGACATGAACAACAGAGTCGGGCGCAGCGGGAAAAATCTACAAGGCGTGAAGTGGCAATGGCAAGAGTGTTAGGATGCTGGGTACGAGGGGGGCAGAGGAGTCGGTGCTCCCACTAGCGTCTACTGTCATTAATCACCGCCTATCAAGTGACGAGAGTCTTTACTGATTTTAGTACATAAAGGTGAAAGGCACGAACATGCGTAGAGCATAGATGCCGATACGAGGTACGGAGGAGAAAAGGCACAGGGGTAAAAAGGCCCAGGGGAGAAAAGGCACCGGAAGAAAAGCGATGGCGAAGGATGACAAGGCACAGAGAAAAGGCACGGAGAAAAGGCATGCGTGAAATGGCACGGAGAAAAATGGCACCCTTAGAAAAGCATTACCTAGACCCATGCTAATGCTATTTCTACGGTGCCTTTTACAGCTATACAAAAGAACCCCTAACCCGATTCTTGCACTTAGATGCCCTTAATTTTCGGTATAAGAAAAGGCACTGTTCTGTGCCTTTTCCGGTTCCTTTAAAGAAGCACATTTTCGACTCCCTTAGAGAATGTTGTCGGAACCGACGATGGCCGAGTGGGGGCCGCAGCAGTGTGCCAACATGGAAATCAATGGAGGTCCCGCCGCAGCTTTCTGGGCACTGGGCGCATGGAGGTCTTCGACGCCGAGCAGTGGGCGATTGGACTCGCGCTTGGTGAGACGATCGAGAAGAGAGAAACATTGCAAAGGCATGGAGTGAAGACGGTGGCTATCTTCAGCGACTCGCAGACCGCAATTCGATGAGCGGCACACCTGGAGCCGGGCCCGGGGCAGCGATTAGCGAGGCGGATCAATCGGAGAGCGCGGGCACTCCTCGCCCACGGCATCGCAACCGAGATTCACTGGGTCCCGGGACCCTCCGGCATCCCTGGAAACAAAGAGGCGGACCGTCAGGCAAACCTAGCCCGAGACGCCAGCGGAGACACGGTGATAGAGCGGCCATACACCTCGGCCTCGAATAGAGCTAGGCGAATCTCCAAGGGGAGGTCAGCAGCCATGGCAAAGTGGGAGGCCGACAAGTGCAGCAAGCACTTCAGCTACAGACTCAAGGGCAGGACGGGGACCAAGAGACCCGTTCCGATGACAAGCGTGAAGTCGCTGGCTACCAGGTTCTACAGACTAAAGTGCGGGCATGCACCAACTGGAGTCTACCTGAAACGGTTCGGCCACCGAGAGGACGACAAATGCTGGTGGTGCGGCGGCGGAAGCAGGACAGCGCAGACGCGGGAGCACCTCTTCCGCCACTGCAGCCGGTGGAGAGACCAGCAACAGGCACTATGGAAGGCGGTGGGAAAAGCGACGGGCTGGAAAGCGGGCAGATGCAGACACGTGCAGATCTCTGAGC
>Ga0307512_10001201_pt1 | contig 37476 bp, 33 predicted proteins | sample 14_EM_MG_FD_200267 | JGI IMG/M metagenome (GOLD analysis project Ga0307512, IMG submission 200267) | Populus trichocarpa ectomycorrhiza microbial communities from riparian zone in the Pacific Northwest, United States - 14_EM | ecosystem: Host-associated > Plants > Roots > Unclassified | place...
AGCCTATATGGTGAAGGTTGCGTCTTAATTTATTAAGCAATCTGTTTAAAGCCCTCCAAATAACCATGTCAGGCGACGGAGAGATTTTGACTATCCGAAAAAAAAACGAGTTGCAAGATATCCAAGTTGAAGTTACTGTTTGATTAAATCTTATTGCTGATGATGGCCTGATTCTCATCAGGAGCATATCGCTTCAAAACCGATCATGCAATTACACGATAACCTTTGGGATGTGTGGTCCTCTATCAAAGAGCCTGGCTCATAATTGAAGAGTACTCTGAGATATGAGAGATGGGATCGTAGCAAAGATTTGGACATAAACTTCGGTAGTCCAAGAAAGGCTATAAAAGAATGACAAGAGCTCCGGCTTTTGGAAGGGTAGGCCAGCAGTTCCAAACACTACCTACCTGCAAAGATGAAGTTGAAATATTATTAAGTTTCAAGTTTCTATTTCCATTATTATTATTATTACCAAGTATATTAGTATTATCAATTAGGATTGTATGCGGTTCCCCTGCCCCATGTCAGAGCACAGGTTCAATAATGAGTACGACATTATATTGTGCGCTTTATCATTAATACTGGATCGATTCGAAAAAGAAGATCAGTTATATGCCACCCAGTGTATTCGGTAGCTACCAAGTATAATCCAGTTTACGGAGATATTAACCTATTATTGGTGCAATCAGATATCCCCGCCAGAGTATCTCAAAGATTGTGTGGTTTCACTTTTACCACATAAAGCTACATCCAAAGCATTCCGATATTAGTTTGGATATTGAAGTCTATCCTGTTGGGGCAAAGTCAAAGCCTAAGTTTTGGAAGGATAAACAAGCAAAGCTACATACAACTCAATCGGGAAAGATAGTCAAAAATAAAGCACATTACTCAAACCAGGAATTAAAAGAGAGATTCGGTTATCAAAGTAAAAAGCAAAGGAGAAGGACTCGAGAGCTTCTCAAAAGAGGGAAATCCAGTTTTGAGGGAGATTACGCGTAGATGTAATATTGCTGATAGTATCTGAACATCAGATTTATCCAGGAAGAATTAAGAGTGTTGTGTGAAGATACGTGTCAAATTAGATTGCACTATCAACGGGTGTAATATTACCGCTACGATATTCATTAATCGCCAAGATTAATTATAGGAACACACTTTACTATATCAATCAATCGCCGAGATCAATTATAAGAACGCACTTTACAATATTAATTAATCACCGAGAATCATTGTACAAACTTAAACAACGATTGTAATTCATCACTGAGATCCATCATACGAACATATGTTACGATATTAATTAATTGTTAGAATTGATCATATGTATTCAACTTCAACATTCATGAATCATTGAAGTTGATTATACTAGTTATATGTATTGTCAGTATTGCATTACACCACGATACGATTTAGTTGCCATTTACTTGGAAGCATCTGAAATGACTATACATATTTGTCTTTTGTGCGTATATGACTTATACAGACTACCAGTACATTTTGGCTGGAGATACGCATAAGGAATTATGACAGGAACTACGGCCGTGTATCTAGTACTTGCTTAAAAACTATCTTTGCATACATATAACTATAGTTACTTAGGTGGAAGCACCCCTGTAACACAGAGTACTACGACCAATTCCGTTTCACATAGTCTCTGTGCTTTCATTCCCATTGCCACTGGGATGAGGCTGTCAATTTGTCATGTTGAGTGGTATTTAATTGTTCATTGGTACAGGGACCTGCATGTTGAGTGTGTGTTGCAATGTGTCTAAATGGGGGTAAAACATCAGTGGGTGAAATGTATCTGGTAACTGAATGACCAAAAACCCTAGAACAGTGTATATGTCCTCATCTGGTTCAGTTAGAGTATTGATTGTTTGTGTATTTGTTTGTAGTCATGTTGCATTCGACCACATAGCTGCCATGGCACAACCTTTAGATACCGAAACAAAAGCCAAGTCAGGAGTCCTCTCCGTCCAAAAACAAATTACAAACTACTTAAAAGCAACATCAAATATTTTACACCCCCACATTACTCGACTCCTTATGATCTGTGTTCTCTGCCTTCTCTGCCACTGCACCAATTCTGGCAACATCTGTATGGAAAATAATATCAAGCAGTACCTGCAAACATCTTGTCTCCATGAAAGATAATGACTTTGGCAAACTGATCTTCGGCTGCTTTGACACCTGTTCAAAACCCTCATACCCAGATTCCCCCTCCTGCCCATCAACCAAAAGCTTTTTTTGCTCTCATTTCCATCTCTTGAACCATATAACCAAGTGGTCTGCTGTCTGCAATTCATGCCCACACCATCAACAGTTCATATCTCTTCATTTTCTGATGCGTCATTGGTAATCTGGTGTAAGTTGATGTCCGGACTTCAAGTGGTAAAGCCTCATTGTGATTTTCTTTTGTGGCTTCATCACCACCTTGTTACGTCCCCTCTGCACCAAATCATGTGTATAACTATACAAAATTTTACCCTCATCCCTTGTATTTATTTCCTATATTACTTCCACTTTGTCTAAGTCAACCTACAACTAACATGGGCAAAAGAACCATAATCAAGACTTTTAAATGGATTTTGCATCTCGGTATACTGTCCTTGATGTTTGTATCCTGCCTTTGTTGGTTGCTGGTTCATGTGTTCATTCCGTTCAATTCCCTGATGTACAGATACCCAATGGTACACTGATGGAATTCTTCGTCTGAGAATGTCAGTTGCTCATGTTATCGTTGACAATGCTAGAACATGTCCTGGTTCTGGTCCTGTGAATGTCATTCGGGTTAGTGACACCTGTGAATTCGTCAAGATTGTAACAGCCATGACTTGCCTTTTTCTGGAAGATTGTTCCACGATCATCATTGCTTCCAATATCGTATACATTTCGGAATCAAATGCTTCTTTCTGTCAGCCGCGATTAACCCTCCTCTCTGTGCACCATTCCTTTTCATGTTCAGGTGGGATGCTCCTAACATGTAACTACAGATGTTTAGTCTGAAAATAACTGTACATCCACGCAATACCATCCGGTATTATGCCAGAGGTATAGCAACTGAACTCTTCCTTTTGTAATTGTTCAACAGTTCGGTGAGTACACACTGTGCTCTCATGTTTTTGCATATGTTTACTGCATGGCATTGGTGATTTAGCTTGACTGTTGGCGCAGAGCAACCTTGAGATTACCTAAGGTTATCATGTGTGCATCAGAATCTGGGGTCATAACTGACTGCTCTATTATGCATTGCTGTGGAGGGCTTACTGACTTCCACCCCCTCTTTGCGCCCCAAAAGATGATCTGGTTGATAATGGCCCATACCAGGTGATGTTCTGCAAAAGCTGCATAGTAAGCCATCTTATATCAAGGAGCCCCCCATAGTGAAATAAACTACAACCAGACCTTCCACACTTCAACTTGTTCGCACCTTAAGCCTTTGAGTCCCATACTGAGAAGTCGGGTGTAGCATCAGATTCAGAGCTGAATAAGCAACTGTTGGAGGTATTAGCATCGAACCACTCAATGATACAGTCCACAGACTCAGCCCCCCCTAAGGCAATTGATCATGTGCTGATACAGAGTGGCAGCAATTCATTTCCACTTGAGACTCACATGGGCATCTGTCCTTCCGGACTAAGATACATGAGCGGCTCACCCAACAAGCAGAGACTACTCCCATATCCTGCCATGGCTCAGGATCATTTCCTATCCCCTTTCCACTCCAATTCTACAGCTTAAATTGGGTTGGATAGTGCCAGTTTAGTAGCTGAAACCCTCGAAGAGTCAGATGCAGAGCCACCAGCAAGCCAGGTATTATGCACTCTAACAGAATGAATGAGGAAACAGCCGTAAGGCTGTGTATCCGTATATGACAGCGTATGACAGAATATGGGCAGATTCAGTTGCACACGTGGATATGGCAATATGACCGAGTAATCTGAAGGTTAGTTCAGGTAAGAATATCACTAGAGATCTAAGGCTTGTGGCAAGCCGACTATATAGAAACTGGCTATCACCCTGCCCTGGACAGGTTGCATGCAGCCATGCCGTGTCATTATCCCTCTCTTTCAGTGCAGACCTCCTGGGCTGTATAAAGCCATGCAAGAGTAGGAAAGGAAACGATGAAACAATGGTTTAACATAGGCAAATGTACAAATCCAGAAGTCTCAAAACCGATCAGTACAGTATAGTAGCCATTGGGCCGATCCGGCACACTGGGAAAATCCACCTCCACTTGACTTAGCTCTGGAGGTGGTAAAAACCTGTGCCGATGCCTTTTTGACTGGGCCAAGATCCATAGAAGTAATACAGTGAAGAATTAAACGGAAGAGAAGAAAAGAGAAAGAAGGAATATCGAAACTGACACCATTCTCCATATCTCCACTTCCAGAATATCCGGCATCTGGCCATCCAATCTTGCACTCGCAATGTGTACCATGTGTCAGTTATTGTCAGAATTAGACACAGTAATCGTAGGGAAATTCCCAATCATAGTATGAGCCTCTTCTTGACTTGGTGGCATTGATGATGGCTTCCACTCGCTGCTCATCATCACCATTGCCATTGCTATTGCCATTGGCAATTACGTCGGTATATCTAACTTGTAAGCATCCCAGTAACTCGTCACACTCACCATACACTATAGTACACAACCACTCGAGCTTTCCCAATTCCACATCAATGACTTCGCAGGCCCAGCCCATCGGTGAACATGGTTGCTGCTTTGGATGCTGCTTTGGTAGTCATTCGCGCTCAGTCAGCATGGATGGTGGGTGCATGACGGCTTGGTGTGGATTGTAGCTTCTGCTCTCGGGATCATAGCCATCAGTGATGGTCAATCACATATGACCCATTAACTATCTTGTAAGCTTCGCATCGAATGGTCATTCCTACAATAGTTCAGCACGCACGTTTGCTCTCTACTGAGCCGTCATGTAGAGCTTAGCCGGCGAGTCTTGACACATCTGAGATTCTCTGTTGTAGCCAGTGACAATCACACAGTGCCTGTCAGGAGTTAGAGTCATCCTCCATCAGCATCCGCCAAGCACACTACTCGGCCTCCAATATGGTCATTCGGCATCTAGTTGGGCAGCCATTTTGTAAACATCCCAGTCAGTTCCTTCGGTAGATAGGGCTCCCAATAATCCTCACATTCAATCTCAATTTGGAGTCATTCGGCCATCATTTTGGTTGCTTTGCCCAGTCATCATCTCTGGACAGTTGTTTCAACTGACTGTCACAATGCAATTTGGTGAGTGACTCTCCCGATGCCGTTTAGTAGACTTTTTGACATGTTCGAAACTGCTTTTGTAGACACAAAGTCACCTGGTCAGTATAGGTCAAACTCATTTGACTTCTCATCATCTCGCAAGTGCATTTGAACATGCACTGATCAACCTCCTAGTCGGTGCACTTGTAGGTACACTGGACATCAGCCCTGTGCTTGGTGAACATATCATCTCCAATAACTGGGCGCGCTTGCAGGTTTTCCTCTGGGTATGCTTTTGCTCCTTCTCCAGGTGTGCTTGTTGTTACTTGTCTGGGTATCCACATTGTCATTTTCTGAGTGTGCTGGTCATTTCATCTCCAGGTGCACTGGTTGACTCTTCTCCACACGTTTGTTGACTCAGCTAGTAATCTCAGCCATGGTATGCCCAGCAACTACTCTCCAGCTGCGATTCTCTGCTGGTAAGTCCGCTCAAAGATGCTTCTTCGCAGCACTTCCGTTACGGTGATGTCTTGTGGTAGTGGTGGTTGTTGATTCCGGTAGGGTTATTCCGCTTTTGTACATTGTAGCTACGCTGACAACTAATCCATAGCAGCCATTTATCTCGAAATCACTGAGAGCGGGTTGGAATCTCATTCGGGTGTTTTACTTGCACATGCCGTTTCTCAATTCATGTGTAGGTGGTTTTTATCACTTCTCGGGGTGCACTTCGGAGAACATTTGTTGATTCCTCTCCTTGCGGGCTTGCAGCAGCTAGCCTGATGAATATGTGAATGTGTTTTATGGTGCTTTGTGGCTGCACTTCCAGTATGGCAATTGTTTCAGGTAGGAGTCGTTGCAATCCCGGCATTCTCATCCCGGTCTGACAAGATCATTGCACCGCTGACGACTTATCTGATACAGCTTCGAGATATGTGGTATCTCCATTGTAGCTGTGACTCAGTATCTGATTCGGGATTGAATTTGGCATGGGAACTGCGGTATATGCTGCATAATTTGGTATCTGTGAACAGTGCTCTGAAAAGTGGTCAGTAACATACTTGCTGGAACCATACCATGGGCAGTACAAACTGTAACTGCATATCTGCGCTCCAATGTATCTTCTTGGCTTGAAATCAATGTAAGTGATTTCGAGAAGGGTATAACTTTGCATAAACTTGATATCTTCATTTTGTAAAGGAGATTGACTTTCATTGTCACCTGTGATCCATCCCCTGAGATCCATCTCATGTCACCCATCCATATCCAGTTATCCATTCATCTCCGGTTGTGAACCAGTTGGTTCCAGCTATTTGTTTCCATCCTGTGCATAATTGCACTCTCTTTGGTACCATTCTGTAACTTCTCCTGTAGCTCTATATGCTCTCTAAAGGTCATTATTGCTGACCTCCATAATGTTCATCTTCCATTGACTCTGCATTACAGTCCCATAATCCGGTGACATACCATCCATCACAACAACATACCCACCCATTGATCCATCCAGATGGCATCGGATCGTTATGTTCAAATTCAAAGACATGATCCGGCCTCTTGATCTTGTGATCGTATTTGACGCAATTCCCACAATACCCCTCAACTGCACTCAAATATGGCAAATTGTGGCCCGGCTCCAATTGAATTGCAATTGACCGATGCGGTGGGAGTGTCCCAATCAGGACTTTGCTAAAAACCTCCACGAAATCTCTGTACATCGCTGGTTAAGCCCACCCTCATCTGTAGGCACCATCTGAAAATGTTAGTTTTCAATTCTTAGTAGATATGGAACTGTAAGTAGGAATATCTAGGAGTCAGGTTCTAAAACGGTATGCCCATGCAAAAGCCAAGCCCTGCCATCCAGTACTCTCCGCATGTCTCAGTGCGCTGGTTGGAGTCATTCAAGGTCTGCATTGTTGGCATACTCTACTGCTGCAACGACCACCACTCCTCCCTGCTTGCCCATCCGGTGCCTGGTGCCCATCTCACCACCAGAGATGCTCATCACGGTCACTCCCAGCATGCCTACATGGACTCCCACTCTTAGGAAGAATGTCGAAGTAACCTCCTCACTGGCCCGTGGATCGTCAATAGCAGTAGCTCCAAGAATTTGAATATATGAAGTACAGCCACCTATGAACGCTCCTCAACCCCACCCATGATTCAGGTACATTCCCGGGGCATACCTAATGGCCCTCTTGGTCCACTGCCACCTCTTCCACTGACCCTGGGGTTGCAGAGCCAAAAGTCAAATACTTTGCAAGTCGACACCAATTCTCCAAGTCACTGTGTATCAACCGTGGCTGCCACCATGTGTATGATTCAGGTTGTGATGGGAATTAGGTAATTGTCATGCCAAAGTGGGACTGTCTGACAACTAAATCATGGTCCTTTCCCATATGGGGATATGGCACATCATTTGAACCTCTTCGCGCATTATATACATACGGAATTCGCAGGTCTACTGAGAGTGCCCAGTCTGTCCATTCTGTGCTAGCCCTGTGGATCTTGAGAATTCTGGCTAGAAATAAAAATCTCCCTTGCAATCCTGAAAACCATCTTTGAATGCAATTATATGGGTGCAAATCCATATTTGCTCGTTAGTGATCAGCCTTGGTTGACTTGTTTGACGAAATAGAATAGTGTTGGTGCAGATGACTCTCTCTCTGCACAACGATCTGATTTGGCCATCCAATTCGGTGTGCACGGTGTTAATAAACAATTGTAACCACAAATTGTATCTACTGGCCACTTTAGAACATTGAGGGGTTATTGTACTTCCCATTCGGAGCAACCGCACTATCTGTGATTGCTGCTCCACCATCTTGAACATTTCCCCTTGATAGACCAATGATACTGGTAATTATATGGGTAATCATAGTTGATTTGTTAACTCGCTAACCGTATATAGCCTTGTAAGACTTCCACACCTGCTGCGGTGAACTCCTCGCAGTATCTGTAATGCAGATGACACCATCAAGCCGTGTAGAAAATAACTGCGGCTGCAACAACCATCAATGCTGTGGATTGAAATGAATTGCGCCTATTGACAAAACCCTCCCTCTTCCTCCATAGGTGCATTTGCGTGCGCAATTGTCGCCTGAGTTGTCTCGATAGTTCACACTTGATTGCGCATGTCAGATAAGGATCCAAGAAATCTCTGGAGAAGGGCGAGCTGTGGCATTGCTGGTGATGCGACTCTTATCGATGCATGGGCTCAGGAATCATCACCTAAATCGTCAATTGACTGAATTGGAAGGTAACGTCTCAAATCTCTTTGATGCTGCGATTTATAGCCTTTGAGTTATCATATGAATTTGGAGAAATGGACTATGACCTTCTTTGGCACTGATGGGTCTCCAGGCCAATCGGCCTCTGGAATCAACTAAGAATTGTCTCTATTACTGATAACCTCGATTGGGTGATGTTCCAAAGCATAGTTGCGTCTGCAATCTGTGGCTGTCAATTGCAGACGACTTCTTCTTCTTAGGTGTTGGGACACGTCTCTGGCCAGTTGGCCACTGCAATCCACACGAAATCTTCTCTGCTACCATTAATCTCAATTCAACAGATATATCAATTCACTTAGCTGATGGAATTAGTGCTATGAAATATGGATGATATCTCGCACGTAAATTGCATCTCATGAGGCTTCAGAAGAGGTGAATGTATGAAATCCCGTATGCAAAACATATCTGAAATTAAAGAGTGACAATAGTGCAAGGCCATGTATCCGTATATGGCCTCATATGAGAGTATATGAGATGATATGGTTGCACATATGGATATGGCAATATAATAGAGTAGTATAAAGGTAAGTTAAGGTAAGATAATCACTAGAGATGTAAGGCTTGTGGCGAGCTGACTATATATAAAGCGGCTCTTACACAGCCCTGGACACATCACATGGAGCTGTGCTGTTACAACAGCCTGAAGACCAGTCTATTGAAGCACCTGACTGTAGCATGCCGAAGCATCACCTTAAGGTACAGCTGCTGAGACAATTGGCTACCATGTTTCCCAAGCATATCCACCAATGCCCACTACCCAAGGCTGCACTCAGACAGTTCTTCACTGCGAAGTCTATGGGGTGTCCTGTTCTTGTCATCCTTCCCAACATTCCGTTGGCTTTATTCCCTGTTGTGCTCTGACTCATACCCTACTGGCCAATTCCGCTATATACCTCAGACTACGGGTTGGGACTGACCAGAATGGTCCGATGGTTATCAGGACAACTGTCAGGTACTTATTCCCCTCTTGAATAATAGTGTGGTCTGCACTAATCCCTTGTGCCAGCCTTGTGACCTCGATACCACTACACATCCCAGCCACTCATCTTCTGTTCTTGATTCATCAGTCCAAAGAACTAAGCTCTCTCTCTTCTTTGTTGCTTTCTACTCAGCATGTTCTTCATCATGAATAATCACTTTGCCTCCCAGGCTGTGGTGACTTTCTGGCAATGTTTCATACTTGTATCACCTCCTTTTGAGAAACTCCTCCAGGATTGACTCATCAATCCCTCTAACCTATACACCATCACACCTTCCTGTTGCATCATTATCCCTGCAACTTAAGTGTTGGGCATCATAATTTGTCTGACCTTAGAGTGCCTTAGGCAGTTGTTCAGGACCGATTCTACCGGCCTCGGTGCAGCATCATGGAACAACTCTCCGAAAAGTGAAATTCTGATGCATCCGGTTACCCTTCTGCCCTGTTCATTCAACATCATTTGCACCTCTGGCCCCTAGTTCTTTTGTCCACACCACCATAGTTCCGCTCCAGATCTCATTGCTGCCTGAACATCCACTATCTGGATTCTTTGACAACTTTCCGGGCCCAATCCCCTTCCAACCAGTAATGATTCAACTCAGCTTTGCACTATTCTGGCCGTTACGAAAGTGCTCTTCATATAGTCTTTCAACATGACCACATCATCCAGCCACACTTCTCACCCTCGGATTGCTTGTGTCTTGTATTGAACCTTCGGACTTCCGACTCTATCTTGAGCATGCATCTTTGTTTGCTTATTACATCTCTTCCAAATAAACAATCTCACTTTGGTTCTGTCTATATCAAACTGACCAGCTTTTTCCTATACCCCACTCTGTCCTTCTTTGGTGCATCTCCTCAGTCTTTGGATGCATTCTGCCATGCCTTCCTCATCCACTGCCCATACCACATCATCAACAAAAGATATGCCCTCATTTCCATACTCATCATCCTTGTTTTCAACTTGTTTGAATAACCCCCAAAGATACATCAACAGAAGGACTGGTGACACTGGCGACCCCAGTAGAACTCCCATTTCCATGTCCATATTGTGATCTTTGTTTCCATTCATCGACAAAATCACTTTTCTTTCTTCCATGAGACTTTCCACCCATCCAACCAGATCAGCCTTAAGGCCCATATTGTGCATTTTGTTTGTCAAGTTTCCCTTTGCTACTTGTGAAATGGCTCCCCTGATGTCCATCAACAACACTGCCATAGTATTCCCCCTTTCCCACATTTCTTTTACTCTCATCATGAACCTTTCTACCACATCCACTGCCAAACTTGTTTTCCTGTATTGAACCTATGCATTATGAAGCAGCCGTTCTGGCTTACGCTCCTACGCAAATGCGTTTGCTGCCACTGTCTCCACTACCATTCACAGGCAATTTAACAATGTTGCCACCCTGTATGCTTTGGCAACTACATAATCTGGCTTATTTGGTTTCAGTATGACCACCCTCTTCACTTCCTTCCAAACATGCGGGTGAACTACTAACCTAAATGGCATTTTGACTGCTGCTACTGTCCTCACCTTATCGCACTACTGTAATGGCCGGAATGCATTAATCTTCAGCCTCTCTGGAACAGGAGAGCTGTGTACTGACTGATTGAACAAAGCCTTTCTCATAGCTTCTTCAGTATTATTTTTCCACATTTCTCCTCCCTCTCCTTTGGCATTCCACTCCGTACCCTTTAGAGTTTTTGGAAATACTTCTGCTCTTAACAACTCGGCATTTTCTTCCCTGGACTCTGCCATTTCCACACATCTGGGTTTTAAAGTCTGTGTTGTTTGTTGGCTTCCTGGTTTCATACATCACAGAGGTTGCCTTGATCTTTTCTGGCTCAACATAGCAACTCCTGCGACATCTTTGTTTTCAGTTGTCTGTTGATTCTTCAGGAGTGGCTTTGCTTCCTTTTAACATGCTGCTGCGATGCCTCCCCTCAGTTCCTGAACCTTTTCAAATGCCCTAAAATTGTCCATGTTTCTGCAATCTCCTGCATCGGGCAACTCCTAGATGAAATGCACACTTTAACCTTTTGCGGTCTATATTGAGATGATTGAGCAGGTTTCACTGTATCCATTCAGCTTCACTTTGTCAATGCTCCTCCCTGCTTTCTTCACCCAAAATGGATCTCTTGATGCTCTTTTCCTCCCACGATTTTTGTGGGTTTTCATAATTTTCTGTCTCCTCCTCTTGTTTGAGCCCATCAATATCCCATTCAGTTACTGTTCTTGTTACTTTGACTCTTTCCCCATCTTGCCATCTTAACTGGGCACATACAATTGCATGATCCGAAGTAGTTGCCAAATCAGTCGAAATCGCCAACTGGTGGGTTTTACTGGATTGCAATACCAAGATTCGGATCAGCGATTCTGAAGTTTTGCTGTTTGCTCTATTTCAATCTGTTGCTTCCCCATCCTTGACCTGTATCCATTTGTACTTATCAATAAGATTTACCATAGCGACCTGATCAAGTTTTGGTGGGCACTGTTGGTACCATCGGTCACTGGCAGCATTTCAATCTCCTTCCAACAGGATCTTATCCTGCTCAATAATTTCTTTCCATCTTGCTGTATGTACTGGTCTGCATTGGCTTTGCTCTCCCCCTACCTGCGTTCGCTGATTGTATATATTCACAAATCTCACTATTTTCCCAAATGGGTTTTTCGGTTCAAATACCTGGATATCTCTTTCTCCCCTCTTATCGAATCCCAATCACTGCAGGTGTGCATCGCTTCTGATCCCAGTCATTGATCTCGCTGATATGATCAGTATATAACTTGGATAGTTGATCTTCTACCCCTCCTTCACACACAATGGTTCTTGCAAGATCGCAACATCAGCCTCCCGAACTATTCTGATTTGGAAAACTGTGAATGTCCCCACATAGTCCCTTCAATAAATGTGCACATCTCAGTTGACTGATGATCTGTGAGGGTTTACGTGATCCCAGCACCCGAGGTTGCCTCAGTTGTCAAATCTGTCGACAGTACTTGTACTTCCGGCATCCTACACTTTGGTTCCTCTTTCTGAACCTGGTATTCCCCTTCTCAGGACAGAACTACCTCTCCCTCGATTTCATCCATGATTTGCTGCTCTTCTGTAACAATATTTTGGTGTTCCCCTTCCCTCTCCTTCCAGGTCCACCATTCCTTTCTTGACTTCTTGATAGCCTTCTGTCTCATTACACAACAGTTAGCTTTCGCAATATGATCTCCCTTGCACTCAATTTGGTTATCCATGATATGGTAACAGTTCCGTCCTACCATTGGATTACAATGATTCACATTGCACTTATATTGCCTCGTAAGTGATTGATACTACATGTTAAGTTGTCCCCATCGACAGCAAAATTCGCAAATGTAATCTGGCCTGGCATTTGCAAACATTTCCATATCACACATGACTCCAACTTCCGTCAGCCTACCTTGAGAAAGGTCTCGGCCCATGTTGCTCCCATCGGCTGCAACTACGACCGATAATGCCTTCTTTCACTGCGTTGTTTCTTTCCATACACTCTTTGGTCCTGGTATTCAGTTGATTGCTCATGCTAATAGTACCCACTCATTTTCCACCAGTATTTCCTTGTTCAACTTTCCCAGCTCCCCCCTGGTCTTCTTTGTTAGGTATGTATGAATGTTGACTGGTTGCAGTTTAACTCATTCACAGTGGTTATTCCTCTCGATGTCGACAATTGGCAGGTCCACTTTCATTGCAGCCCTAACAACGATCTCCCTGTACACCATAATCATTTTCGCAGCCACTACCAGGGTTGTAATTGTAGTCATGTATCCTCTCATGCAGTTTGTAACATCTTGGATGTTAATACAATGTGGTACCTCAGCCTCAAACAGTGCTGGGTGAACTTCTGATGAAGTCTCCAAATCTTTCTTCTGAGAAACCAGTAGTCCATTATCCCTGTTGAATGTAACTCTCCTCTGCTCCATCCAATTTTGGCTGACTGGGACTGGTTTCATCTCCTTCTTCTTTTGCTCCTTTTTCCTCTACAGCACATCATCAGCGAAATGTATATCAGTCCAGAAGCCACACACAAACCTCCCAGATACTCCGGTAGCCCTCACCAGTGCTTCTAAGTACTTCCAGATGCTCCCAGGCCCCCCTGGAGCTTTGCAATGTGCTCTCAGACTTTGCAACAGCATTCTGAGGTGCACCTGAAAGCACCAGCAGTTGTGGAGGTGCATTCAGGATGCTACGGGAATGACTATTAAGCTAGTCAGCGTTTCGAGCTGGTGAGACCTTGGTGCAGATCAGTGGGAGACTTTGAGAGTAGCTGAGACCTCAGCGCAGGTCTGTCGGAGACTTTGAGAGCAGCCGAGACCGCTGCTCAAGCACTGCAGGAGTTTTCGTCCCGTATCCTCACAGCAGTGGTTCTTAGGGTTCCACAACCACAAGGCATTTCGTTTATCATATTTCTCTTTGTTACAGTGAAAAGCTTTGCTACATCATAATATGGCATGGATTGTCTAAGTCTCTCTATATATATAAAAATGGAGATACTGGTATAATGGAGGTGGACTCAGTGACAGGGAGTAGATATTTGGGAGACTCCAGGGTACATAGACATCATCGCATTATAAGAAATAAACAATGCATCGTTCCCAGCTCTTGGTCTCACGCACATGTTCCGAGCTTTCGCGGATCCACGCAATTTGTGTGGTTCATCATTGCCGGGTATCCCTTGATTTCCTCTCACCCCCATCCTATGCTCCTCGAGCCAGAACCAATGTTACTCAAGAAATCCCATCGGATGCGGTGCGAGGTGCGCCGGAACAATGATGGTGGGCTGTCTGCCTTCTAACTCCAGTGTTCACCACATCGTGATCGAGTGAACATAGAGATGCACTCTGAGGGTGTGATCGAGTGAGGATGGGGATGCACATTGCGGGCGTAATGGTGCGAGTGTGCAGATACACTTGGAGGCCATGATTGTGCGAGATTGGAGATAAACTTGGAGGGAGTGATCACGCGAGTTAAGAGATGCACTGTGAGGCAGTGATCGATCAAGTTTGGAGATGTACTTGGCAGCCATGATTGAGTGAGTTTGGAGATACACTTGAAGGCCATAATAGAGTGAGTTTGGTGATACACTTGGGGGATGTGATCGAGGGAGATTGGTGATGCTCTTGGAGGCCGTGATTGAGCGAGATTGGAGATGCACTTGGAGGCCATGATTGAGCGAGATTGGAGATGCACTTGGAGGCCATTACTGAGCGAGATGGGAGGAGTACTTGGATGCGGTCAATCTGGAGCCAGTAGCTAGAGAGGAAGGCACGACGGGAGCTGAGACTCTATTGATTGGTGAAGTTGGAATTGTGGTAATGTAGAGAATTGAGTACAACATGGTCTGCCGAGAGATGTGAGACTGGCTGGGAGCGGGAGCCAGTTGATGTTGGGATGATGCAGTATTCATTGTATGATGTACTCGGTGTATGCTGCACTCGGTATATGCGGTACTCAGTGTATGCTTTACTTAGTGTTAGCAATGGGCCCCAGTGACCTGCCAGTAGCCCGTGCTTGGACCACGAACACAGGTCTGTGCAGGCCCAGACCCGTCCAAAAACCCGATCTGCTGTGTTTTGGCAGGCCAAACCCGGACCAGCACCCATGCACCCCCGGGTTTTGACGGGTTTGGCTAGACCTGTCGGTTCCAATCTCCGGTTCTGCATTTTGGGTTTCACTATTTATCGTTGCATTCAGGTATGCTACTGTTAATCGCGAACTATGGACGTTGGTACATCACTGTTTGATGTCTATTTATTGGCCGCCCTGATGATCAAAACCAACAGAGACCTGCGCCCTACAACATCCTGAAAATGAGTGTCAACGGAGCGTCACTGATTGTTGGTTGTGTATTTTGGGTAATCTGGGGGGCTGCAGGTTGTACAAAGTCAGAAATGAAGCATTGGCCGCCTTTGTAGTGAAAAGAGACTGCGAAACACTCTCTACCCCATCTTGAGAATGAGCCTCAATGGAGCATCAACGATTTTTGGTCGTGCAGCTGCGGTAATATTCGTGGCACTTGATCGCAAGCATCCATCAATGAGGATATGGCAGCCGGTATAGGCAGATATGTACGGGATATCCCTGCCACATCCTCTGGGAAAGTCTCAACTTATTTCATGTACAGAGCCACCACTAAGTGTCCTTGAGCCTGTTGACATATAAAAACAGTCAAAACTATGTATATAGAAAAAAACGGCCACATCCAGCTGTGATTAACTACGATGCAATGCCAACAATTGTTGACGCACGGTTGATGCACATTTTCAAAATGGGGCAGGGAGCATGTCGCTTTCTCTTTTCCCTATAAAGGAAGCCAATATTTTGTCTATGACTGACTGCAACCTGTTGCCCCCCAGATTACCGAAGATACACGACCAACAATTGTTGACGCTCCGTTGACGCTTATTTTGACGATGGGGCAGGGATGGAATAGCACTCTCTTTTTCCTATACAGCAAGCCAGAATATCAGTTCTGACTGTCTGCAACCTATCGGCGGTCGGATCACCCAGCACGCAAGACCAAAGATAGTTGACACTGTGTTGACGCTCATTTCAATGTATAGTATAGTCAATATCTGCTGCCATCGATAATTATATCAATATATATTTGGACTGATTGGTTGCCTATCTGTTTGATTGAGACTCAACCCGTAGGCAAAGCCGAGCCCAGTGATGTTCTTGCACAGGCATCTCTCATTGTATCAGAATTGATAAATCTCTTTGAATATTACATTTCACCTGCTATAGTTGTATTTATGAACAAATATCCTCATGTGACTGCTCACTATGCTCCCATAACATCACTCTAAGTGAAATTCTCAGTCAAGCAACATATAGAACCTGGTGAAAACATATTGACCCAATCAGTTCTACTTTTTCTTGTTTCCCTTATTCCTCCTTGTTTCCATTGTGCTGACAGTCATCAACCCCTTTTGAGCCATTTTCATTGACCTCCGTGTTGGCCAAATTAATCCAGGAACATTTGGTGCGGCACTCACAAGCCAGTTGTCTGGGCTTTCCAAAGCCTTGATGCAATTGCCTGGCTCTATATCTGATTGATCGTCTGGTTTGCAGTCCTCTTCGCTGTCGTTTGGATTACCCAAATCATGATTCTACTTATGCCAATATCCCTGTCAAAAATGCTTTCAGGTGCACTATCCTCGGCACTTCCGACAGGACGACAGTGGATTCTTCTGACTCAGCGGGCATTTAATACTTGAGTTCGTCCTCCAGGGAGGTCCTTTGCAGACATAGCTGGTGGCAAAGGTGATTTTACTGACAATTTAAATGCAGCCGCACCATCATGTTGAAAGTTTGACCAGGATGATTTGATGATATCTTCGGTATCTGAAATGTATCCTATGGCTGTCATTTGGTTGTTTTGAGCGTGGGATTCCTTCTGTATAGCACGGTGATTTTGGCTGCCCCGCCACATCACCAAAAGCTCGTGCACCTTGGCCATTCTGTGCAATTTTCTTTCCTCCGCCTGTTGCTTCAATTCCAAGTCATTTTCAGTTTCAGAATATCCATGCAGCGCAATCACCAACCAAGATTGCGTTATTGGCTCTAGCAAACTGCCTTACTATGACTTTTCCCCGAAGCGTCTTGCCAGTGGTTTAAGACTGTCTCCAGCTGATAACAACTCGCAAAAGGGCAAACCTGGCCTCGACTCTGACACCATGTGGTAAAATACAGAATATGCCACATGACACATTAGAGACATCCGCCTACTTTGAATGCGTTTCCTCTTGCTGGTGCCACCAGTCGGTGATTTCCAGTAACCAAAATCAACTGCTAATCTCCATGGGATCGGAGTGGCTATCATTAAGATTTGGATTAACCTACCCCCAGTTCTTTAGTGCATCAGGCAGCTAATTAAAATAGAGCCTTGCGGCTGCCAATAAGGGTGCTGCGCGATCGCTTCATCCGGGTGACATTTCAGCCATGCCTTCAGGTGGTTAGTATTCTTCATCATCGTTGGACTTATCACATGGATTAACAGACGATTGACCAAATCCAGAAGCCTTTGCAGAGGGGAAGTTATTGCACTGCGGGACATTTTTGGGTAAAATGATGGACATTCGTTGATGTTTGGCACAGTATTCGTTCTCCACATATTTCAGAAAGCAATCCTGGCATTCTGTAGTATAAGACTTCTCTTCCTCAGGAATAATATCCATCGCCTTGTCCCACTTCCTAAATGATCGCAACTTCTGGAAATGATCAAGGATATGTGCCAACAAGAGATGCAGACCGGTCGTTGGAGTGATTTCAGCATACTATTTGGACAGCTTCTGTCATGCAACCTTCACAGCAAAGTATAAGTCTTCCTTCCATTGTGTCTTCTTTGTAACCAAAGCTCGCATAATGGCATCCATATGATCCAACATGTCATTGTAGACAGTGATGACATGATGCAGAGTTACTGAATGCCTTTTCGACATCCACAGGGTCAAGTGATGCAATTTCCTTGAAACTTCCTTGATGTACTTGACGATGGTCCATTCTTCCTGTGTTGTGAAGAGTGGCCGGTGATCACTGTATTTGGGATTCTTCAGCCACTCACAGGTGAATTCTTGTAATCGGGAGGCTCGCTCAAGCAACTCCAGTGTTGAATTCTACAGTGTTTTCACATCCATAATAGGTAGTACTGCGATTCGTACCTTGGCCATTTGGATGTCAATGAACTCGTTTCGATGACCAGGTGTCAGCGTAATCAATACAGCAAGCATTCTCTGCTATATGAAGGTCAGTTTCAGATCTTTCAAAATGTCTTGAAATATGTACTTTGTCAATTATCTTTGCCAATGACGGTCACATAGCCAACACCTTGCGGATTCTAACATTGCCCTCTTTTCGCAGTCTTTGAATCTTCCCAATGTTTGTGCTTTCATTCTCTCCTAATTGCTGATTGCGCTCATGGGCTTCCCAAGACTTGGCACAGCCTTTTACACCGAGATTGCTGATGAACGCACCCAAAGCAAGCTGAATGAGGAGCGCCATGCACGGTATGTGGGTTCTCATGGCAGGCGACCAGGTTCCCGAGGCCTGAAGGGTTGATTGTAGTTCCCGCGTCATCGAGTAACTTGAAGAAGGATTATCAGTGGTAATTGCAAGTAAATGGCCATCGGTAAGCTCGAAACGATCCATACCCTCCTTCAAATATCTGGATAGCGTTGCTCCGGTATGTTGACCTTGGACCTATTATTATTAATTGGCATTCACAATAGGAGAAGAACAGGCTATCAACCTCTTCGAATGGGTGTTGGACTTCTCACAATGCCCAAGTTCGATCCGTATAGTATGCTATGACTGATGTCATTGCCAATTTGTTTGTGGATGTCCACGCATCTACAGGTAGGCTAACTTTATTTCTTGATGGCAATCGCTTCCTAATTGTATCGACTGTTAGTGAGTATTCCCTCCGGCAAATGTTGCTGAAGGTGCTAGCAGATGGTAGCCTGAGCTCGCCACGTAATGCATTAAACGACCGTCACAGCGCGAGGTCTGATATAGCATTCCATGCATTGTGAGCCAAAACACATCGTAACATGAGGTAGCGATTCCAGGTAACTTGGTGGAATTCGGCAGTTATGTAGTCCATTGCTGCCAGCATAGCACGTTCCATCTGTCAATTGGGTTAATATAGATCATATCTAACTGTCAGATATGAATTTCGTTAGTGAACTTACTTTTGGAATTCAATGACTGCCTTGTATCTTCAATATGGTTAAAGCAGTTTCATCATTGTTTGTGCTGGTCAATTCGGAAACCTCCGACTGTGTTAATTCGTTTAACTTTGGAATGTGCGCTTTTGCCAGCAAGTGTTTCCCCATGGAGCTGGTCCCATGTACTGATGAATGGCGAAGTACTTGATGACAAACGATACATATGATGCCATGGCTGCCAGGGCAGCAAGTATCCTCAATTCTGCAGTGCAAATAGAATCGCCACGATGGCGCATGGCTAGAATTACTCCATGCAATAGGATGTTCCGTGGCCACATTCATTGAAGCCCACTAAGCATCAATTATGATTTGTAAAGTGAGGTTTCTCAAATCACGAATATAGACACATTCATTTTTGGAATATATTGTAACCTCTCGCAACAAGGTATTCATAGATTGGCAAATGACATGGTTGTAACAATTTGAAAGCTGTGTAATTCCAGTTGAGAGACTGTCAAAAGTTACATTATTGTTGAGTAGAACACTGGTGCTTTAATATTGACTCTTGAGCTACACGACAGACAAAAGTAAGACCAGTGAGTCATTGCATGCATAGTTGTGAAGTTGTATCCAGGGGCATATTGACAACACTGAACCTTAAAATCTCAATTTATGATTGATGCACCGCATTTTGTCGCTCTGAAACTTACTGAGCCCCTCACAACCCATTGCTGCTCTGCAGACACTTATTTTTAGGGGGCTGTAGCAGAATTGATACTGGCATTTTTGCTGACAAAGGTGGCCTATACGTTGATTATGGGTGTGTGTTGATGCACTGCCCTTGGATTTTGCAAGTTGCATGACCAGCAATCATTGACACTCAGTTGACGCTCTGTTGACGCTCAGTTTTAGGATATCGTAGAGATGCTGTCCCAAGCATTATTCCCTAGACAGGAAGCCGGTAGTTTGATTACTGGTTAATGTTGCCCCACAGCCCTTGGGTTTTCCAACATGCAAGGCCAAAATTCGTTGACACTCTGTTGACACTCATTTGTAGGACATAGTAGTGATGTTGTGGCAAAAATTCATGCATAGAAAGGCGGCCGATATCACGAGTATGGATAAATGTCGCCACACAACCCTCGGATCTTCGAAGATGCAAGGCCAATAATTATTGATGCTCCGTTGACGCTCGTTTTAAGCACACAGTAGCGATGTAGCCCCAAGTGTTTTTGCGTAGAGTGGTAGCCGATGGTTCGATTATGGGTTGATGTTACAGCACAGCCCTTGCATTGTCCATAATGCTAGGCCAGAAATCGTTGATGCTCCATTGATGCTCAAATTTAAAACATATTAGCAATGTTGTCGCAGCATTTTCGCCTGGAAAGGTGGCCGATATTTCGATTATGGGTAAATATCACCACACAACCCTTGGATTTTGAAAGATGCAAGGCCAAAAATTGTTGACGCGCCATTGACGCTTATTTGAAGGACAGAGTTGCAATGTTGCCCCACGCGTTTTGCCCTAGAGAGGTGGCCGATAGTTCGATTATGGGTTAATGTCACCGTACAGCCCTTGCATTTTGCAAGATGTAAGGCCAGAAATCATTGGCGCTGCATTGACGCTCATTTTTAGACACAGTAGCGATGTCGTCGTAAATATTTTCGCCAAGAAATGCGGCCGACAGTTCGATTATGAGTCAATTGCGCAGCACAGCTCTTTTGTTTTACAAAATGGAAAGCCAAAAATCATTGACACTACGTAGAGGCTCATTTTTAGCACATAGTCGCAATGTTGTCGCAGCATCGTTGCCAAGAAGGACAGCCGATATTCCGATTATGTGTAAATATCGCCCCACAGCCCTTGGATGTTCCAAGATGCATGGCCAGATATCGTTGACGCTCCATTGACACTCATTTTTTGGATGGGGCAACAAGTGTATTGTTTGCCTTTTTGGCTATCATGCCGACCAACACATTCACTTTGCAAGGACAAGACAATGGAGCCATTTGATTGTTAAATGTGGAAGACTAAACATCATTGACACTCGGTTGACGCTGAAATTTAAAATATCGAAACGGCCTTGGTACACCCAGTTGGTTTATGCAACGAATTGAATATTCAGTATTGACATCCACAATTGCGTTTCTAAGTATTATAATTTGTATCCAGAAGCTTAGTGGCCTCTCAATTTCTGATCAACCTCTGCCCACGTTATCTGAGTGAGTAATGATGTGCACCTATCACATTCCTGCGCTTTCGGCCAGCAATTTACGCCATGTAGATCATATCACTAGTTATTGATTAATATAGCTCGACTTCCTCACATTTCTTGATCCAGCTCCTACTCCTCGATCTCCACGACATACCATAAGCAATTTTAAATAACTCAATCGTGTGCACCATGTCTGTGCGGAGAGTTATGCAGTTGGATGCGTGGATAAATGCAGCATGATGGTCTTCATTCAGACTGATTCTCATTCAGCATGGACCCCTCCTTGTATGACTTGTATGCCATCACTCACTTACATTTTGTTAGAATATTTCGTCACTAATATAGCTTTTGCTTTCTGAATCAACGCTAAGAGGAAGGACAATATCAAGTTGGTTGGCTGTCGATCAAGTTGATTTGGAGTCTAGAACTTTCCAATGGCCCATACAACGGTTCCACACACACTGATGAATTATTATATCTCACAATTTCGTCACAGCAATCAAGAAAACGCTGACACGTAGAAAAATTGGCGCACAAATTGCTTGTCAGAGAGATATGACGTCAAAAATACCAATTTGCCTCTCGATTCCTCTGCTGATGCAGGAGATGTCACCACGTCTTCGTCCGAATGCGATTTCTATCTGGTACTTAAATGGGGAGGCAATAGGCAGTGGTAAATGCTTACGGGTTCAACATGCTTCGCATTCCGAATATGTGAAGAATCGGGCGCCGCGGCGGGTGCAAGACTGGCTATACCTGTGTCTGACTGTGCCTTGCCAGAACCAAGGCTAGTAAGACTATTTCCTGGTCGAGGTGTCACTTGCGGCATTAGCGACATTCTGGGGACAATAACATGACACTTCTTAAGCTCTCCAAATGTTTTTGGTGCAGGGGCAGCTGCATCATCATCCGTTTGCAGTTTAAAGCCTGCCGGAACCTCCAATTGGGATGTGCTGTACTTCTCTGCTGTTTCACCGAAGTAGTCGGCTGCGTCCCCCCATCCTGTTTGTGTCAATTCTTCAAGATTCATCTACTTCAGCTGAAACCTCTCCATGTGCTACTGTACAGTTTGGGAGATTGTGCCCATCACCCAGCCGGGTTCGTCATCTTCGCTCAGCTTGCCCTGCTCTGACTCTTCATTATCCTCATGTTCCCCATCCTCCCCATCATCGGAACTTGCAAGATCGCTCAGACTGTCTCCAGTAGCCACCATCATCTCCTCAAACAACCTTTTGGGCTCTCTGGTTGTCAATCCCACGTTTTCAGCTGTCCCTGAGTCTTCCTGCTCCACGCAATTGCTGCCTCTGCATCTTCAACTTGCTTTCTTACCACAGCGGTTTCTCTCTCAACATACTCCTGGATCCATTTCTCTTTCTCTGCATTGCTTAAGAAGTGAGTTTCTCATCGTTTCTCAGCTGCAAGCTTTTATTTGGATTGCAAGCTGCGCAATGCCACAATGGCTTGGACTATTTCTGTTTCCAAGCATATCATGGCATGATTTGCTTGATGACGTCGTTGTGTGGACCGCTTTCTCGATTTGCTGTATTTGCCCTGTGGAACAGGTGAAATGTTCTGTTTCGAAGCATTGACCATTGTAGTGTGCGTTGACTTTGTTGTTGGGTGAGATGTTGGATGTCACAAGATATCGACAATATGGAGGCAAGCTGTGTCTTCTATGTCAAAGGTTGGTACGTTTACTCAACTTGAACAAAGCAAAATTTGCGTTTTGACAGGCAATAAAACGGGAATACTTAGAATAACCGTACAACACAACGGGATTGTTAGCGTCCGTTTTATGGATTATCCCGGGGAGTTTTCGAGACCAACATCAGCAGACATCCTTTCCCTCGAAGAATGTTCTATGTATACCAGCCAATCATAACATTTCGGCTGTCTTACGCAGCAGTTTATCTCTGGACACAAACCAACAACATCAGACCAACTTATTGCAAATCTTGGGATGGCGGGAAACCCCTGCAACTTGGAGTCATACGCAGCAGGATTCATGTTGAGAGTAACGTACAAGTTCGCTGCTACTCATTCTATTCTGAAATGAAGCTCACTATATATTCCTCAGGACTTCCCACTTCTTTTCGTTATCATCTTCCTCTCTTATTCCACACCACCAAATCATGGATATACAAACACCTTAGCCAGGTGGCGACGGATACGAAGCAAACCAATCACCGGGCGCCTCATTCAATATGTCACTCATTCGCACATAGCAAGAACGCAGCCACTGGTTAGTCCACTGTCACGCTGCCAATGAAGCCACCAAGAATATGACCTAGAATGCACATTTCAAAACCGTCTGTAAGAACGGAAGCAGCAAGAATAAGAAGCAGCATGCAATTGGGTGTGGGTATAGTCAAACTGTGGCAAACACCCGTCAAATGACTGTTTAACGTTCAGCGGGTGTACGCAGAGAGTTGTGTGACCAATTTATTGCCACTCACAAAGGGAAACCCCCATGGTCGACCAAGACATTTGTCCGTGCAGTCCACGCAATTGAACATCAGGATGATGTCAGCTCTGGGATTTTCGCCAACGAATTTCGTGATAAGCATCCCCAGGAGTGGGCCAAACAGGCTTTAATCACCTTACAGGACGCTATGAAAGCATATATGGTCGAGGTACTGGCCGAATCTCATTGTTAGAGCAGCAACTAATCTCTTGTAGGGTTTCAAAATGTCTGAGACTATGGCAAGGCAAGGAGGTCAGGTACAGCTGGAACAGTCTGACATGTCCCTTACCTTGAATATGGCCAAAATTGCCAAAGGCGGGTTTTCATGCTCCGCAATAGAGGAAACGCGATATCTGATCAAGAGACCTCACGTAGAAGTCTGAGAAGAGAAGATGCTGGGTTTTGAGTTTCCAGGGCATAAAAAGGTGAAGGCTGTGATAGAAAAACACCCGGCCATGCTTCCTCAAAACCACACTGACGGATGCCTTTCCTGCCACAATGGCACCCCAAAGAATCCGCAGACATGCTGGAGACGCACAGGAACAGGTGCACCTCTACCGAAATAATGCAGACAGCCGACTCCAGAGCTGACGCCACAACTGACCGGAATGCCACCTCTGCCCGGAATGCCACGGGCACCACCCGGTAACTTTGCCAGAGCTCAATGTTCCCAAATCATCAATTTGCTGGCCGGATATATGTATGCACATACCTGTTCACCCTCCCCTGAATTTTTTACACTTGATGCATATGCCCAGGATAGCCAGCATGATACAGATTTTGATCCAGATATGCTGACTGATGATGGAACATCCACTGGTTTGTACACTATCTGCTGTGTGGGAATGCAGTAAACATCCGTTTTGAAGACTGGAGCAGCCTATTGAGCGAACCTGCAAGTGATGATGAGCATTGATCCAAAGGAACGGGAATTTTGAGTGTATTAGTATCTACCATTAGCGGACACTGGAATGTATACTTTAAAGGATATATTTATATGTATTATGGAAGAAGAATGTAGTGATCAAGGAGAAAGTAAATGAAAATGCTGGAAAGGCTGCTAAAACAATGTGAATCATAGACTATGCCAAATCAAATGATTGGATATTGCAGATACACCTGTGGCAAAATGAGTGTCAATGGATTGTCAACAATTTGAGGTGAGGTAAGCCTGGTAATTGAAAATTGACATGGTCATGGTTATACATGATCGAAGTATTTGCCGTCTCATTCGGCAAATATTATAGCGACGTGCTCCCTACCGTATCTTGACAATGAGCATCAACAGAGTGTTAACGATTTTTGGTCCTGTAAACAAGGTAATTGTAAAGTGATTTAATCGCTGTGTAGCATAACCGTTGTATTGGCCACCTCGGTAGGCAAAACTGCAAGCTACACGGTCACTGCCGCATTCTGAAAATGAACGTCAACCAAGCATCAACGATTTTTGGCTTTGCATCTTGGGTTATCAAAGTGTTGATTTGTGATAGTGATTCATATACCCTGTATCGGTGGCCTTTTCAGGCAAAATAATGCGTACGATGTGTGTTACCCCATCATGACAATGAGCATCAAAGGAGAGTCAATGATTTGTGGTCTTCTAAGTCAGGTAATTACAAAGTGATCTGGTAGTGGTTAAATATAATGGATGAACTGGCTGCCTTTATAGGCGACAAAGAAAGCAACACGGTCACTGCCCCAGTCTGAAAATGACCGTTAACCAAGCGTCAACGATTTTTAGCTTGGCATCTTGCGTTACCAAAGTGTTGAAGTGTGGTGGTAATTTATATATGCTCTATTTGCGACCTTTTCAGGTCAAACAGTGGGTGCGATGTTCGTTACCCTTTCATAAAACTGAACGTCAACGGAGCAGCAACAATTTTCAGTCTTCTAAGCCAGGTAATTACAAAGTTATATGGTAGCGATTAGGCATAATGGATGTATTGGCTGCCTTCATTGGCAAAAAAGACAGCGACATGGTCATTGCCCAATTCAGACAATGTGCGTCAACTGAGTGTCAACGATTGTTGGCTTTGCATCTTGGGTTATCTATGTAGCGATTGGTTGCAGACTTCCATAAATAAGGCAGTAGATGCCTTTAGCATGAAAAGCACCAGCGGCATGCTTTCTGCCCCATCCTGAAAATGAGTGTCAATGGAACCTAAACAATTTTTGGTCATGTACATTGGATAACCAAGGCATCGCGTGGATATATGAGATCATAACTGAACTATTGACTGCCTTAGTACTCCTAAATAGAAAACACAAAAGGCGTAACATTGATTCCAAAATAGCCAATGTCTCAACCTGCAAAGTGATCAACAAGGTATTTCTGGATGTTAATTAACTGATTTTGATCAAATACAATTATCAAACAGCAAAAGCAAGAGCATTATAAAAATCTACAGACGGACCCGCTGGACAACCCGCTGACTACATGCCCAATTGTGATGGGTTGAGAGATGTCCATTGAACGGTACCCGAATGGACAGTTCAGGTGTATGTACGACCCGGACTGCGTATCTGGCAACGGTTCGGTTCCGACCCGGACCTGGACCCGAAGCGGCTGCACGGAACTGTTGGTAACCCTAGCTGTACTCGGTGCATGCTGTTCTTAGCGTTCAATCTCGATTATGGCACGGAGAGATCGAGAGGGATGATGTAAGTTTGTGTCCTTAGGTGATGGTAAAGTTGAAGACGAGAATGAGAGAGATGAGAGGATATGGGACAAATCATGATGAGAAACTGGGATCTATAAGAATTTCGTGTGCAAGTCAATTTCCCAGCCCTGATGCGGCCACTACATGTCCCGATCTGATGTGTAATAACACCGAACTGAGGTCTTCCCAACTCAAACAGGAAAGTCGTACCCCTGATTTCACATATCCGCTCACATCCTCTACATTGTTGGCATGCGTATCCCCTATCTCTCGCATTCTCGTCCACAACTCTACCATCATCGCAGTACACAAACTAAAGTCATCCCTCTCTACCCCTCCATGCCATGATCATGAGGTGTTACCGAGTACAGCATACACTGCGTACAGCATACAGTGAGTACAGCATACATTGTGTACAGCATACACCGAGTAGAGCATACACCGTGTACAGCACCCACCCATAATTGTTTGTCGTCCCATCGTTCTCATGATGAGGTGTTTACCCCTGAATGTAGCTTCAGCATCTGGTGTGCCTCCCTACATGATCGACCGCTTTCAGCCAGCTCTCCATGAGAGCACAAAGGTAAAGTTATCTTGTCACATTGCCATGGTTGTGAGTTAACTAGCTGATGAATGGGGTCTCAGCATCCGGCGCACCGTCCATTGACCGCCGTCGAGTACTCATCGAGTCTGGCTCTATCACGGCTTCCAATTTCATCTCCAAACTCTCTCGATCGCGGCCTCCAAGTGCATCTCGAAACTCGCTTGACCCCAGCATCGGAGTGAATCTGCAATCTCACTCGATCACCGACCCCAACTGTATCTGCACACTCGCACCATCGTGGCCTCCAAGTGTATCTCCAATCTCGCACCATTACGGCCTCCAAGTGCATCTCCAAACTTGCTGGATCATGGCCTCAAAGTATATCTCCAGACTCGATCGATTATGGCCGGCAAGTTCGCATGATCATGGCCCCCAAGTGAATCTCCAAACTCTCTCGATTATGGCCTCGAAGTTGAAACAGTCATGGCATCGAAGTGCATCTCTAAACTCGCTCGATCACAGCCTTGGAGTGTATCTCTCAGTTCACTCAATCGTCATTTTTAGGCGCACCTCCAATTGCTCACATGCACCGCCTGCAGCCAGTCCAGATATACCATGTGTAGGTGGGTAGCTATATAGATCCACGGATGAGAATAGAAACTGAATACATGAGTTTTAAAAATTGTTGAACGATAAGTAGTAGCTATGATTTCCATGCGCACCAGCAGCCTCCCCAAAGAAGATGTTGTGTTTCCCACACTGCTGTACTGTGATTCGAGGTGCTCCCAGGCTTGTCCCCAGGGCTCCCAGGCTTCTCGTCAGAGCTCCCAGACTTGTCGTTGGCACTCCAAGGCTTGTTGTTGGCACCCAGAGGCCTGTTGCCAGCACTCCCAGGTGCTCCCAGGTGCACGCAAAGTTCTCTGCGGCGCTCCAAGGTGTTCCCAAACTTATCACAATCACTCCTATAGTACTCCTGCACCAGTCATCACAGATCCCAGTGACTCTGAAGGCCAGCCGGAATGCCCTCCTAGGGTCTGATCCTCTCCTGAAATTAACGCATCTAAGTTTACACTCCACATCCTCTCAGACACTCCTGGAGGCTCCCACAGACTAAACGACATTGTGCTGATGTTGAAACCCTTCCTCTGTCTTTGATTGCAATTGCTGCTGTGGCTTCTCATGTTGCTTTTTTGGTGATGGAACTGCTGCCCATTCTCCGCATGTTGCCTGCCGGTTCTTTGTGTTTCCTGCTTTACCCTCTGGCTATTTCTTGGCGGAATTCTCAACGTCGGGCTGTTTTTTCCGCTCATCCCTTGTTGCCCTTGGTACCTCCTTTACCTTCTAGTTTGTTGCCTCCTTCTTCTTTTGCTGCCTTGGAACTGCAGGTGCCAGTCACTTTGCAATTATCACTTATCCACTTTGTGCAATCCTTTGGGACTGTTGCTGTTTTCCTGCTGGGTGGAATCTTGGCGCATGCCTGGATTGCTCCAGGTCTTATCTTTCCACCTCCATCCTGTTGAAAACATTCTCAATTTCCTGTTGAGTTTCGTCCACCTCCCTTCTGATTTTGCCTCAGGAGAGATATTCCTTGTAAGCAATACCCACATTTTCATCCTCCGGTGTGGTTTCTATCTGTTTCCCACACAGCATATTCTCTCTCTTCACCTTCTCAGCCAACTTCTCAAGCATTTCCACCACTTGATGCATTGTCTCCTCCACCATTGTCTACATGCAATCTCTCATTGCATTTTCAATTGTCATAGCCCTGTTGACCAAGGCCTCCTTAGCTAAGTTTTGCCTAATCTTGTGCAATCTGTCATTGAGCTTATCCTACCTCACATTCTTGTACTCTCGGGAGGTGAGTTATTCATTCGCATCGTTTAAACTGGCTCTTCTGATTGACATAATGTCCCTGTCAGTCTGGTTGTATTATTCTGCCGTGTGTTCTGCTGGCACTCCACACCATACGGCATGTTTGTTGGGGCATATGCCCAATCCTACGATCAAATCCATCAGCCCAGGAGTATTCTGAAGATATTCTCCAATTAAAGCGTTCAGATTGATTGGCTCCCCCTTATTGGTCATCATCTCTGGTAGCAGTACCCAATCAGCTTCAAACTTTCTCGTGCTCAGTATCTGTGGCACTTTCGGGCTTGGTCGTTTGGGCATTACTGACATCCTACCTCCATGCTCTTGATTGTGTCTCTTTCCCTGCTTTGATGGCATCATGTTGGGCATCTCTTCCCTCCATTCAGTCTCGGTTATTGCAGCATCGCTGTCAGTCGACATGAGTGGTGGTGTGTGGGTTCCGTTCGCCGTCTGCAGCACTTCCTCCACTTCTCCACTTCTATCATGTCCATGCTTGATGACATTTCCCTCTGACAGAATATTCTTCTGTGCGATGATTCCTTGTGTAGCACTCACCATGGAACTAGTAAATGGGTCCTGAGGGATTGCACACCATGTGAAATTGGCAATACTTTTGTTGAAAGTGGTGGTGGTAGGCAGTTGCAATGACAACCTTGAGCTGCACCAGCTTGAAATTGTAATTGCATTCCTGGCATCTGCATATCTACTGATACCCATAACTCTAGTTTTGCCAGTGAGCTTGGAATATGTCCTCATATCATCCATGTAGCTGGGTAGGTGTCATGACTCCACTCTGGAGGTTGACTGCCTATTGTGACATCTCCTAACCATGTTATCAATCCAACCCTTTTATTAATTATACAGGAACTTATTCTATTCATCTCTGGACATACGCCATGCGTTCTGAGGTCTTCCGAAATGCTGTGTTTGCTGGCTCTTACTAGCGATCTGCAACATTGTTGCAGTTTATTCAGGGTTAAGCTCAGACTGTGCTTCCATAATCTTATTGAGTTGTACGCCATTGCTACTGCTGTTGATGGTTGTGGCCACAGACATGGCAACTTTCATCATTTTCATAAGTTGATTTGATTTCCTGGGAGACTCCTCGAGCAAGGATACTGACACAGGGTATAGAGTCTATTTACAGGTTTCCAGTTTCAAATAGGCACTGTGACTACAGGTGTATCCATAAATGATAAGATTCAGGGCAAGGACCATAATCCTCCCCTGCAGTCAATTGAGAGTTGCAGTGTACCTGGCCCCATCACGTGCTGGAGTAGCAACCCTAACCTCTGGTATAAGCCCTCACTGTTACACCAACAGGCATACAACTGAATATTCTTTCCCATACAGCTATCTTGAGAATCCATTTCCAAGGCTAGAATAGAGATGTCAGCAATTTTGAGTGAAGTTACCCCTGATGCAATAGCTTAGTGTAATGCATCATCAGTACTGTTGGCACCTCACTATGGTAGTAGAACCAATCCAACACAATTCCAACTCTGGTTTATCAAATTATGGAGGATAATTTTTCAAATAAATTTGTTTGTTATACTCAGTGGCCAGGCATACATGTCTTTTGAAATCTTTGTAATGTGAGTTGGGGCAAAAGTACAATGTACTGGTACAATTGACCTGTCTGGTGGTAGTTTTTTTATAATAGTCTCCCACCAATTCCCAGAGTGCAATTCATTGAATATTCAATGAAGGTTAGGGTCTATTTTGTGAACCAGTTCAAAATCGAAGTGTGAGTTGGATGAAAAACCTGCTTCAAGAAGAATGATGTATCTGACAACCTCTTGATAAAAGAATATTTGAGGTATTTCGGCATGATCATCTATCCAACAATCATTCTTATACCAGGCGTCATGGGCTGAGAAATGCTCCAATAGTCTACCTTGTGAAGGCAATAATGTAATTTGAAGTTGTTACAATCACTAATTAAATGATATTTGATCTACAGATTCATTATGCCACTTAAGAATGGTGTCTGTTGATAGTGTATAGTAGATCTAGGTTTCTACTAATTTCAGTTCTTGCAATAATTGTTGTATAATATCTTTACTTTTGTATTTGTAGTATCTCACAATATTTCTGTGAGACTTTCATATTATTGGGCAAAGAATACATGTTGACAGTTGCACAAAAACACCCGACACTAAGTCTTGGATAAACAGAAATGGTGAATGAGGTCAACAACGACAACAGCAATCGACAAGTGGACAGCTGCAATCAATGATTACCGTTTCAATTACCACAGAATGAGACTCCTACCATCTCTGGACCTTCGGAGGAGGACGGGCACGACAGTAGAAACAGTATATTCAGGACACCACTCAATTGAGTACATTCACGAAAAGTCTTGGTGACAATCAAAACCACAGTGAATGGCAAAATAGTACAACAACTACGACAGTGAATGACAAGCGGACACTGGCATTTGCTTTCTAGCATCAAATTGACTCCTGAATGGCACTTGCAGTACCTTGGAATGAGTGGAGGAGTCCAGGCATGGCAACAGCAAAACACATACACAATCTACACCACACCACAACCAACCTATGAACCAACCTTGGTAGCCACCTAAGAGTGTGGGAGCCCTGTTGCAGGTACGATCAGGAAGCCGCCAATGAAGCGAGATACCAATATGGCAGAAGCAGGAGAGATTAGCAGCATGGCTGGCAGAGGGTCGAGAATGAAGATACATGTCAGCTTCATGGCTGCGAGTGAGTGGTGGGGGTTGAATTCGAAAGGGAAAAGGCTCAACAGTGACAGTTCAGAATCAGTGAGTCCACTGGGAGACTGGAGGAGCCGAATGGAAAGCACAAGGAGGCAGCAGGTGTGCGAAGTGGCACAGTTGCACCAAACAGTTGACAAGACGGCCAGAATGCTCAAGGCAGACACGGCATGTGGAGAGACGCAATGTCTCAGCATGCAACAATGGTTAGATGACAACGAGAGGAGGTGGGATGCATGCCACAAAAATGACTCACTATGCGGGATGGGCATCACGGATATGTCATCAAAGATTCTCTACAGAGGAAGAGCAGGCAAGAGTGATACAGAAGCTGTGGCAGAACGTGGCCTGCAAGCATCAAAGCATGCAGGCCCAACACAGCAAGAATGAAATCAAGACGCAGAGCAGCAGCTGCAGTGGCAAGCAGCACCACAGCAAGAACAGCAGCAGCCAAAACGAAAATCTAATCTGCCTCCAGCCCCAACCCTGACCAAGCCTCCAAGGACAACAACAGTAATGAAGCCCACACCACCCAGATTGTGGGAGATTGTCCCGCTAAGAAACAAGAAGAAAACGCCAATAGCATCAATGCCAGCCAAAATGGCCAACCCGGGCCCAGCCCTGACATCCGACATGAGCAAGGCTCCTTGATGGCTGAGCTTGAGGATGGACGAGAGCATGCCCCTACCCAATAAGATGCATGATGACATCATGTCAGCGGTACACACAGTACTATTCCAGCAGCACGCACTGGCACATGATCGGATCATGAACGCGAAAACAAATACCAGGGGAGCAATTACTGCATTCATGCACCAAAATGCAACTGCAGAGTAGGCCCTCCTGTACCGAGCTATCATCCATAAAGCAGCCAGATCACTGGACAAGGCGGCCATCGATGTGGAACGAGACAAATTGTGGGACAGACTGAAGATCCACACTGTCCCACTAGTGAGAAACATGAGGAAGGGCACTGAAGGACTACAGAACATGAGGCAGGAGAACTTGGCAGAGAATGAAGGAGTGACAATTCCTGTGCTAGTGAGATGGCTATCGAACCCCCAAACAATCAGGGAGAGTACACAGAGACGTGAAATAATGACATTATCGGTGGTCTTTGTTGTGAGGGGAAAGGTGGTGGCACAGAGAATAGCTAATAAAGGAGTAACTGCAGCAGGAGTACGATACAAAGTCGAACAGTACATGAACCTGGGCCCCATAGCCTTTGTGAGCTCTGGTGTGGATGGCGGCACATCGAGAGCAAATGCAGCCATCATCGCCCGAAATGTGGCTACTGCGCCAGACTGCACTCATCAGAGGAGCACAGGAGCATTGTGGTAGGATGTGCATTAAAATGCGGCGCATCGTGCTGCCACACGCATGAAAAATGCCCGAACTGGGAACGGAGTCAAATTGTACTCATAGAACAGCACATTCCGCAAACCGAGGTGATCAGAATGGAGCAACAATGCAAGAGACGGTCACCAAATGGACGAGAGATGAGTGGAATAACTGGGACAAACAGAGTAGCACATGGCACCAGGCAGGAGAGGGATATAAGAGACAAAGAACCGAAGCCAATGGCCTACGAGGCGGTAGACAATACTAGGGAAATGCAGGGGGCAGAAGAGTTGAGAGATGTGACCATGACTGAGACTGCTGGAGAGACCACAATAGGAACTGCCGCTTCCAACGATTAGACCAATTCGGCTCAACTGCACAAGGTGGTACAAGTGGACAATAGCGGTAGCGGAGCCAATGGTGGAATGAAGCTCAGATGTAGTGTGCATGCAACAACCACCAAGAGAAGGAAATTGGGTTGAAAGCAGGCACACAGCATATGAAATAAGAAAAAGAAAAATCGTCTGGATAGAAGTGCACAAAGGAAGCGGACTTGCAGTGAACGAGCGAACTGATCTGAGCAACGGAGGCCATGAGGCTGCCATCATCACCGATGTTCGAAGCTGGGGAGGGACGATCTCAAGGATTGTTCTTTTCTACGATCATAGAGATACACTGTCGCCAGACAGACCAGCACAGAAAATACAATGGCAGTGAATCTTTTGGCATGGTGGCAACGTGCTTGCTGGATTCTTCAATGCCAAAAGGAGACAACTGGATCCAAGATGCACCATGCAACAGGTTGCTGGGTTCTGAGAAGATATCATAGATGAACACGGACTGGAACTTGGAAAGGATGACCAGGCATCTCAATACTGGACAAGACAAGACCTTGAAACCAATTTGGTGATCGATTGAATCCTGGCGAATTACCCAATCAACAAATGGACCATACCAGCTGAGAACTACATGACTGGTTTCGACAATGAAGTTATCGAATGGGACGTAGATGTAAACAAGCAAGAAGAGGCAGACCAGGAGCGGGTTGTGGGGTGGAATCTGGCCCCAAAGATTGATGAGGAACAGGAGGCAGTCAAGGAACTGTGGATGGAGCTAGCGAAAGAAAGAGTGTACCGGGACATCAGGTGCATGGAGGATGCAATTGAACAGAAAGTCATGTGGTGTCAGGAAGCACGGAGCAGTGTTGCAGGCGTCACAGCAATGGAAATCAGAATCTGCACAAACTCGAAAATGTGGTGTAATTGCGATATCATATCGCATCAAGACCTCGGAGAGGAGTGGGAGTGATAACAATGCCGGATGCGGGGCTGGATACGATGCGACGCGTTGAGGTTCCTCCGGGTGCTGGTGTGCTATGACTGCTTGTACCCGGCGTGGCGGTTGGAGTATTTGTTGACCGTCGCTGTGTAGCGGACGGGGTAGAAGTCACGCGTTGATTGATATCTGTAACGCGAGAATTGTTCAGCGAAGATGAGGGGGTGGAGTTCTGACCTTGGATTGTAGAGGGTACGGAACTCTCTCCTGGAGAGGAATCCCTCTCGCCAACCGGTACGGAAACGCATCTCTTAGCAGGCGGAAGTTGAGAATTCCCCAAAGGCCCACGCTTTTGTTGATTCTGACGATTAACAAGACTTCGAACATTTCGTACGACCGGAGTCGTCTCATGGTGAGAGCTTTGGGAATGCATAGTCCAATATAGATGTTCGACGTTGAGAAAGTGGGAACAATTGCCTGTGCATGCATATGCAATGGCAGGCGAGGTAGACTCCTATTTGAGCGACCATGGAGGGTTTCGACAAAAGAGGGAGGGGCAGTGTGGACCGCGCTAGACTCTGAACCCTGACAATACTCGGTGACGAGATCCCTTGAAAAGCATTCAATTATGGGGTCAACTGCGATCAGATTAAACTCAGATTAAACTCAGATTAAACTGAGCATTGATATCCACTGTTACAGCAACGTCTGAAGGTCTATTTGCACCGCTTGAAAGGTGTTTATGCCATCTTGGCGCGATTATCATCGTATTGCACTCATTCTTGGCACAATACTTCGAACCATCGATTGTGTATATCTTCAGCTTCCCGGTTGAAATCCCCCTTTGGCAGAGCTACAAGCATCGCGAAGCGAACAATGACGTATTCTCTATTCTATGACATCAGTTACGTGTGCTTTTTCCACTGCTAGGTGTTGGTAGCCGTGTTGAATGGTTGCACAGTTGGGACAACTTGAGAACTACTCAGTTTGCTCCGAGATGCACGAGGTCTGAGCGGTAAAAATGATGTATGATGCAAAAGCAACGCCTGCCTTGGTAAACGGTCCTCTCCGCGTGTACTAAATCTCGTCTCGAGGCTTGTCTTTCATGAGGTGCCTGGTAGTTCTGCAAGATGAAGGCTGGGCTGTTTTGTGTTCGTGAACCAACAAAACTCACAAGTTGAACCTTGAACCAAGAAATCGCCGGAACTCGAGTATATATATCCCTTGTTCCCGCCTACAGCTCCTTTCTCTTTTCCTCCCGTATTATACACACCGACAGCATCCTGATCTCGACATCACGTGACTTGCACAAAATAATGCCTCTCGTTCCAAAACACACCCGATAACCTACACAACTTTGTACTTTCCCTCTGGGCTTCGTTCCGCTACAACTGTATCATAATGCTAACGTTTCGGATGTAGATTCATTTTCAACTCACAGCGATGGCACCAAAGGGCAGCAGCAAAGGAAAGGGGAAGGCTAGGGCAAAGATGCCGACATCGGTTATAAATCGACGCCTGTCGTTGAATCGGGACCGTATACAGGGATTCATGTCGGAACACATCCGTGGACTCATACGGATATACAATGTTTGCGGCATCAAGGATGAGAGGGCATGGGACCTCTTTTATGATATAATCTTTCTTGATCCAGTCACAACTCGCCACTTTTCACAATTCCAGCTGATGTGGCCGCACCGCAGAAGCAGGAGTTCGCCTTTTCGGGAGTGGTGGGCGGCGTTCCGCTCATATATGGGGCAAATGTTTGACAAAACCCGCGACCAAATGAACAATTGGAGGTGGGACAATCCCCATGCCTTCGGGGATCAAGTCAATCGCTCCAATCCGCAGACAACCAGCTTGGGGAAGGTTAAACGCACCGGTGAGCGTTTCTCCTGGTACGATAGCGATGATCTCAGGGCAAAGATTGAACCGCCAAGCTGTCGGCAGTACAAACCAGGCGACTTCCTGGCCATTAGACCACTGAATCGGGATGAGATAATCGACGAGGATGATGATGATGACAACTGGGCAGATCCCGGTGCGCCGAGCGGTAGAAGGAGCCGTCCTGGCAATGGCAAGGGCAATGACGATGGCGAGAGTGAGGAGGACACCCAGGGCGGTGAGAATGGGACCGGGAAAGGGAAGGGAACAAAGGATGGGAAGGGGAAAGGGAAGGCGACTAAGGACGGGAAGGGGAAAGGGAAGGGGAATGGTAAGGGAAACGGTACAGGGAAAGGTATTGTTTATCACACCCCAGGAGGAGATGATATCTCTCCAGACTTGGACACGTAGGGCTAACTAGAGCGGGTATATTTAGAGCCGGAAGCATCGCCCGCCGTGTCAATTTCCTTAGATGATGATACCGACTCTACACAGTCGGACGGCGACTATGACTCCGAACTTGATGTGGATATGTTCATGGAGGATGATGTGGACGCACCAGACGGCGTTGACATCGACGGCGATGTGGATATGGAAAGGGACGGTGAAGATGGGGAAGATAAAGAGGAGGAAGATGAGAGGGAGGAGGAGGTGGTGGATGAAGATGAGGAGGAGGATGAGGATAAGGGCAAAGAACCTCGGACGATTGGCCAGGGAGAGATGGTAAATACATCAGCTGACGATGTAGATACCATGGTAGACGATGAGCCAACCGTGCTACCTGAGCAAGGCCAGGAGATGCGCGAGCATACCCCACGGCCACAACCTCCCGCTCCTGCCCCACGGCCACAATCCCCGGAGCCTCCCCCACGACCACGAACTCCGGAGACTCATACCCTCAGTGGGCTGGAGTTTTTGGGGCTTGTGACGCCGCAAAAACCTCGCCCAGCAGCGCCAACTCTGCGAGAAGCTGAGGCAGCCGGAAACACCTCGGATGTCGATGTGGAGCAGCAGCTACTCGGCGAATCAGCAGGTGGCGACGGTCTCCCCGATGGCCCTCTCCCGGATGTTCCTCTCCCGGATGTCCCTCTCCCCGATGTCCATCTCCCCGATGTCCCTCTCCCCAATGTCCCTCTCCCCGATGTCCCTCTCCCTGAGGCACGCCCGGATGGCTCGGTAGGCGACGAGTGAACCAGTCCTCGCGTTGCAGAGGAGGCGTGCGTTTGGGTTAGAGTCGGGTTCTTGTCTTGTGAGTTTCCTTTGCTGTAATCTATTCATCTCAGGCACTGATTAAGGCACGCGTGGAGGTGT
>Ga0307512_10001202_pt1 | contig 37458 bp, 38 predicted proteins | sample 14_EM_MG_FD_200267 | JGI IMG/M metagenome (GOLD analysis project Ga0307512, IMG submission 200267) | Populus trichocarpa ectomycorrhiza microbial communities from riparian zone in the Pacific Northwest, United States - 14_EM | ecosystem: Host-associated > Plants > Roots > Unclassified | place...
CAGTATCGATGTGCACTCTTCTTCCATTGCTCGTTTCCAGTGCTCATGTTGTGGACTGTCCATGGCCTCCGCGTATGTGAATGGATCGCTGTTGATGGACGTTGATGCGAGAGTCTTTGCCAGGATAATTTGTGCATTTGCGGAGATCTTAACCTGACTTCTTGTGACACGATTTGTGCGTCGTGGCTGTGGTTGGCATGACTGGTTGGTCATGGCCGCCGTTCAGCGGGCTTTGTCATATTCCCGGCGGAGATGTCGATTGTGGACGACGGTTTCTCTGGACACCAGTGGTGCATCTTCCTCGTCAGGAGGACGTGATCTCACACCTGAACTTGCAGTGAGACTTCGACGGTTGTCAGGGTCGGGCAGATTGTGATCTGTATCATCGTCAATACAGTCATGATCACCACTTCCGTGGCCTTCACCTGTTCGATTGCTTCCTGGGGGGTCATGGAGAAGTCCATCTCCACCCATTTCAATTTCCTCGTCATATTCTGTCACTTCTGGTAGCTCGAAGAGGTCTGTTTGGTCTACGGGTAGGCATGATGAGTGGGCATTCCTCTCATCGTCAAAAATGACATCCGACTGTGACCTTACTACTCGGAATGCTGGGTCCCATATTCTCCAAAGTGTTGTCGAATCGTGCATGTAACCGACCATCATACATGGCTTGGATCTTGGGCTGAATTCTCCATGGCGTTGCGGCTTGGGGATAAGTCGACTGCCGTAGCAGCCAAATCACCGAAGGTGGTGGAGAGGACCTTTGTACGAGATTTCATTGCCGTCATTGTTGTGAGAGGGCTTGCCAAATGCTTGCAGCATCTCGTATGGAGTTGGATATGGTGCTTGATAGTCGTCGTGGTTGTCTCTTTTCGTTAGGCCTTCGTTTGGGGTTCACTGGTGGAGGTAGACAGCAGTATTGACTGCTTCTCCCCAAAAAACAAGTGGCGCCTGGGAGTCAATCATCATAGATCGTGCTTTCTCGGTGATAGTCTGGATCATGCGTTCGGCAACCCCGTACTTATGGTGAGGGTAGGGAGGACATGGTTCGTATGTTGTACCGCGAGCAGTGAGCACCTGTCGGAAGGTCTTATTGTCATATTCTCCGCGTCCATTGTTGCACCGACATCGTTTCACTTCGTATCCCACGGAGTCAACTCGGGCCTGAAATCATTGATAGGCTAAGGTGCATGTTTTCGACTTCTCATCTGGAAGGAGTCAAACAGAGGGGTAGCATGTGTAATCGTCGATGAATAGGATATAGTAGTGATGGCCGGCGGAGGTGGGCGTGGAGAATGATCCACACACATCTGAATGTACGAGTTCAAATGGCTTTGTAGTGCGCTCGGTCCTGACTTTGATAATCTTCTGCTTGTGCTTGGCCTGGATGCATGCGGTACACATTGAGTCGTCTTTTGTATATCTATCAATTAACGATCTTAGGGCAGTAGGATTGATGTGGGCTAGACGGCGATGACTCAGTCGTGATTCTGAGATTGTGAGAGGCTTCCGAGTGGTCTTTGTGACAGGCTTCCGAGTGGTCTTTGTAAGTATGGTGGTAGGTGGACTTTGAGGTACAGTGCTGGCTGCACTTGGAGAGGTGGTGTGGAGTGAGCTGGTAGTGGAGATTGGTGGAGTGCGCGATTGATGGTACGGTGGTTAGTGTTAGCAACGGTTCCGGACCGTCACTTCGGGTCCAGGTCCGGGTCCAAACCGAACCATTGCCAAATTGGCGGTCCGGGTCGTCAATAAACCCGAACTGCCCACTCGGGTACGGTTCCATGGTAAACTCCCAACCCGTCTCAATTGGGCGGGTTGTCAGCGGGTCGCACAACGGGTCCATCTATAGATTCATATCAGGCTCTTGTATTTGCAGTGTGTTAATAGTGTCTTATCAAAATGAAGTTTTCAGCAACCATGAATGAGCTTTTGCTTGTTGAGCAGTTTGCAATATCGATTAATTTGGTATCTGTGTTTCACATTCAATATATGGTATTTTTGCGTAGAAAGGCAGTCAATAATACAGTTATGCACGCGAAAATCCGCGCGATGCCATGATTACGCAATATGCAAGTCCTAAAACTGTTGACGCTCCGTTGACGCTCATTTTCAGGATGCTGCAGGGAGCATTTGGCTGTTGCTTTTGCCTGTAAAGGCTGCCAATATCGCATAAATGGATGGCTGCAACCAGTCGGAACATAACTTACTCAAGATGCAAAGCTGACAATCGTTGACGCTCCGTTGACGCTCATGCTAAGAATGGGGCGTTGACCGTGTTGCTATCTCTTTTGCCAATAGAAGCTGCCAATACGTCTGTTATGCATAACATCGACCAAGTCACTGGTGAATTACTGTACTTACAACACCACAAATCGTTGACGCTCCGTTGATGCTCATTTCAATGAATTGTCCATTCATCATCTGCTGCCGCCCATAACTGTTTTCATCCTGATTTGACTGTACCGGTTGGCTTTCTGCTTGATTGAGACTCAATCCTGTGGGAAAGCCGAGCGGCGTCATTATCTTGCACTGTTCACTCTCACACGACTAAAAATGATGTATCATGCCAAAAGATTCATTGCGCCTGCTATACATCTATCTATGAACAGATATTCACAAGCTACTTACCATTCACCAATAATATATCTCTAACTGAAACTCTCGGTCAAGCTACATAAAGCTGGTGAACCATTGATGCATTCTGTCCTACTTTTTCTTCCCTCTTTTATTTCTCCGCGTTTCAGCTGAATTGACCATCATTACAACCATTTCAGCCTGTCTCTTTGACTTCCGTGTCGGCCGAACCAATCCGGGCACATTTGGCGCGGCACTCACATCCAGCTGCTCTGGGCATTCCTGATCCTCAATGCAATTGTTGTGCTCTATATCAGAGTCATTATCCGCTGCGCAATCCTCTTCGCTGTCATTTGGATTATCCAAGTCGCGATTCCAATTTAGCCAATCTTCAGTGTCCGAAATGCTTTCAGGTGCGCCATCCTCGTAGCTTTCGACTGGATGACATTTGATTCTCCGAATACGGCGGACATTCAACATTTGAGTTCGTCCTCCAGGGAGGTCCTTTGCAGACAAAGCTGGTGGCAAAGATGATCTTTCTGACAATTTAAATGCAGCCGCACGATCATGTTGGAAGAGTGACCAGGATGATTTGACGATCTCTTCCGTGTCCGAAATGTATCCTACAGCGGTCATCTGCTTGTGTTGAGTGCGGGATTCCTTCTGTGTAGCACGTAGGTTTTGGCTGCCCTGGCACATCTCCAAAAAGTCGTGAACCTTGGCCATTCTGTGCAATTTGCGTTCCTCCGCCTCTTTCTTCGTTTGCGAGTCGTTTTCTGTGTTCATGGTATCCAATTCGGAGTCAGTGCCTGCCAAAATCCCGTTATTGGCTCGAGCGAACTGACTTACAACGACTTTTTCGCGAAGGGTCTCGCCTGTGGTTTTTGACTGCATCCAGCCGATGACTTCTTGGCCAAGGGAGAAACTGGCCTCCACTCCGACACCATGTGGTATGATTGAGAACATGTCGCGCGCCACATTAGAGAGATCAGCGTACTATGAGTGCGTTTCCTCCTGTTGTCGCCACCAGTCAGTTATGTCCAGTATCCCAAATGTACTGCTAATCTCCATTGGGTCGGAGTGGTAATCATTGAGATTTGGATTGATTTGCCCCCAGTTCTTTGGTGCTTCAGGAGGCGAATTCAAATAGAGCCTGGCGGCAATCAATAAGCGGGCTGCGCGATCATTTCGTCCGGGTGTTGTCTCCGCCACATTGTTTGGCGTTAAGTATTCCTCATCATCGCTGGACCAATCATATGGTTCAAAGGATGATTGATAGGACCCTGAAGCTGTTGCAAAGGGGAAGAGATTGCTGGTCGGTACTGTTACGAGTTTATTGACCGGCACACGTCGATGATTAGCACAGTATTCATTATTCACATACTTCAGAAAGGCCTCTTGGTATTGTGTAGTGTAGCATGTCTCGTCCTGAGGATTGATATCCATTCCTTTGTCCCACTTTCTAAACGATCGCAACTTCCTGAAAGGATCAAGGATGTGCGCGGAAATCAGAAGCATGCCTGTCGTTGCAGTCACTTCAGCGTATCATTTGGATAGCTTCTGTCGAGCTAACTTCATAGCGAAGAACAAGTCTTCCTTCCATGGAGTCTTCTTCTTGGCCAAAGCTCGCATCACGCCGTCCATGTGATCGAACATGTCATTGTACACAGTAATAACATGGTGCAATGTGACTGTATGCCTCTTCGACATCCAAAGGGTCCAATATCGAAATGGCCTCAATACTTCCATGACATTCTTGACAATCGTCCATTCATCCTGAGTTGTGAATAGTGGCCGATATTCAGCGTATTTTGAATTCTGAAGCGACTCGCTGGTGAATTCCCATATGCGGTAGGCGCGCTCGAGCAACTCCAGAGTAGAGTTCCAATGTGTCTTCACATCCATAAGCGGAACTACTGAAATGCGGACTGTGGCTTTCTGACAGTCAATAAACTCGTTTCGGCGACCAGGTGTTAGCGTAATTAATACAGCAAGCATTCTCTGCTTTATGAAGGTCAGCTTCAGGACTTTCAAAATATCATGAAATACGTACTTTCTCAATTATCTTTGCCAAACCTGGTCTGATGGCCGACACCTTATTGATTCTAGCATTGCCCTCCTTTCGAAGTCTTTGACTCTTGCAAATGTCTATGCTTTCATTCTCGCCAAATTGCTGATCGCGCTCATGCGCTTCCCAAGGCTTGGTGCGGCCTTTTACAACGACACTGCTCATGAATGCACCTACAGCCAGCTGTATGACGTGCGCCATGCATGGTATATGGTTCCTCAATGCAGGCCACTCGAGTCCAGAGGCCTCAAGTGTTGATTGCAGCGCGTGTGTCATCAAGTAGTTTGAGGAAGCATTATCAGTGGTAGTACCAAGGAAACAGCCGTCGGTAAGCTCAAAAGGATCAAGCTCGTCCTTCACATGTACAGCTACCCTTACTCCAGTATGTTGGCCCTTAACCGGTCATCCTTATTTAGCTTTCGAAACGGGAAATGAATAAGCGATTAACCTTATCGAAAGCGAGTTGAACTTCACGCAATGCCCAATTTCGTTCCATATAGAAAGCAATGACTGACCTTATCGCTAGTTTGTTCGTTGATGTCCATCCCTCCAAAGCTAAACAAACCTTATTTTGTGGTGTCAATTTCTTCTTAATTGCATCCACAGTCAGTGCATATTGCCTCCGGCAAATGTTACTAACGGTTGTAGCGGACGGAAGAACTGGGGAATCGCGTAAAGCCTTATATGACCATCGGAGCTAAAGATTTGATATAGCGTTCCATGGAATATGTGCCGAAACAAATCCTAACATGAGGTAGCAATTCCACGTGTCTTGGTGAAATTCGGAAGTTTCAAAGTCTTCATCTGCCAGTTTGGAATGTTTTGTCTGTCATTTCGGTCAATATGTATTAAACTGGATATCAAATATGGTTTTCCTCTGCAAACTTACTAATGTAATTCCACGACTTCCTTGCCTCTTCAGGATGGCCAAAGCTGTTTCATCCACTGTCGAACTAGTCAATTCAGTGACCTTGGACTCTGTTAATTCGTTTAACTTTGCGATGTTAGTTTTTGCAAGCAAGTGTTTCCCCATTGAGCAGCTTCCAAGTTCTGATGGATGGCGAAGAACTTGATGACAAACAATACATATGATGCCGGGGCTGCTGGTCCCCTCAATTCCACAGTGCAACTAGAATCGCCACAAAGGCGCATGTCTAGAATTCTTCCAAGCAATCGGCTGCTTCGAGCCTACATTCATGGAAGCCCACCAAGCGTCGAAGATGATTTGTAAAGTAAGGTCGCTCAAATTACGAATAAAGACACGTTCATTTTTGGAAGAGATCATAACCTCTAGCAATGAGGTGTTCAAAGATTGTGTATCAGACATGGCGGTAGAAATTCAAAAGCTGGGTAATCCGACTTGAGAGACTGCTGACAATAACGATACAGTAAAGCAGATTGCGGGTTCTTAAATATTGACTCTACAGCTAGAAGGATAATAATCGGATCAGTCAGACATTGCATGCATATTTGTTATGATGAATACAAGGGCAGATTGCAACGACTGACCACGGAAACCTCCATTTAGGAACAGCATACTGCAGTTTATTGCTGTGTAGCATTCAGAGCCTTGACTCACCGTGGGCGCACAATTGTAGGAGGCGGACGAGATATCGACACTTGCATTTTTGCCAATAAAGGCCGCCGATAGGTTCATTGTGGTTTATCTGCGTTCTATTCCGGTTATATTGTCCAAGATGCGACCACAACAATCGTTGACACTCCGTTGACGCTCATTTTGGGACATGGTTACGATCTTGTCGGGAGCAGATTTGCATAGAAACACGGCCGGTAGTACGATTATAGATCATTGAAGACGCATAGACGAATGATTTTCCAAGATGGAAGGCCTCAAATCGTTGACGCTCCGTTGACGCTCATTTTCAGGGCGTAGTGAAGATGTCATCAATAGCATTTTGACCTAGAAAGACGGCCTATAGTTCGATCATATGTTCATATCGCCGCAGTGCCCTCAGATTGTCCGAGATGCATGGCCAAATGTCGTTGACGCTCCGTTGACGCTAATTTTTAGAACATAGTAGCGATGTATTCGCAACCGTTTTTGACTAGAAAGGCTGCCGATAATGTAAGTATGGCATCATGCCACCGCACAGCCCTAGGATTTTCCATGATACAAGGCCAAAAGTCGTTGACTCTCCGTTGACGTTCATTTTTCGGACATAGTAGTGATGTAGTCGCAACTGTTTTCGCCTAGAAAGGCAGCCGATAATGTAATTCTGGCTTCATGCCGCCGCACAGCCCTAGGATTTTCCATGATACAAGGCCAAAAGTCGTTGACGCTCCCTTGACACTCATTTTTAGGACATAGTAGCAATGAAGTCTCAACCGTTGTTGCCTAGAAAGGCAGCCGATCATTTAATTATGCCTTCATGCCGCCGCACAGCCCTAGGATTTTCCTTGATACAAGGCCAAAAGTCGTTGACACTCCGTTGACGCTCATTTTTAGGACATAGTAGCGATGTTGTTTCAAGAGTTTTGGCCTAGAAAGGCGGCTTGATAGCCCGATTATAGGGTAACGTCGCCGCGCACCCCATGCATTTTCCAAGATGCAAGGCCAAAAGTTGTTGACGCTCTGTTGACGCTCAGTTTTAGGACATAGTAGAAATGTTGCCGTCACCATTGTTCAATAGATAGGCAGCCGATAATTTGATTATGACTTACTGTAACCGCACAGCCTACTGGATGTTTCATGACACAATGCCAAAAATCGTTGACCCTCCGGTGACGCTCATATTCATCACATTGAAACAGCCTTTGTACACTCAATAAGTGTATCCAACAAATTATATACACAGTTATGACATCCATTATTGCGTTTGTATCTATTATAGTTTGAATCCAGGAGTTTTGTTACCTCTTAATTTTTGATCAACTGCTATCTACGCTATCTGAGTGAGAAATGATGTGGCCCTATCACATTCCTGCGTCTTCGGCCGGCAATTGACGGCATGTGAATCATTTCACTAGTTTTTGGTAAATATAGCTCGACTTCCTCACCATTCCTTATCCAGCTCCTTCTCCTCGATTTCCATGACGTACCACAAACAATTTCAAATATCTCAACCACGTGCACCAGGTCTGTGCGGAAAGTTATGCAGTTTGATACATGGATGAATATGGCATGACGGCTGTCGTTTAGATTGATTCGTCATGCGCACTAACCGCTCTTTCTATGACACGTATGAGATTACTCACTTGCATTTTGTTAGCACATTTCGTCACTAATATTGCTTTTGCTTTATCACTTTAGAGTCACTTGCAGAATCAAACCGAACGTGATAGCCGTCTTATAACCCGATTTGGATTTTTGAACTTTCACATGGTGCGTTCGACCCTTGCACATGCACAGACGAATTGTCATGTCTCACAAATTGGTCACTGAAATCAAGCCAAAGCTGACACGTAGCAAAATTGGTATACAACTTGCTTTTCACCGCGATCAGACGTCAAAAAGTACAGTTTGCATCACTATTCTTCTGCAGACGCTGGAGCCGTCACCATCTCTTCGTCGGAATCCGATATCTATATGGTCATTAGCTGGAGGCTATATTCAGGGGTAAAAGCTTACTGGTTCAACTGGCTTCGGTTTCAGCACCATTGACGAATCGAGCTCTGCAGCTGGCTCACCACTTGGTATGCTCGATTGCGACTGCGGCTTCACCGAACCTAGCCCAATATGACTACTTCCTGGTCGAGAAGTCCCTTGCGGCCTTCGCGATATTCCTAGGACAATGTCAAGACTCTCTATCAGCTCTCCAAACGTTGCTGGTGGCGGTGCCGGAGCGTCATCCATTGTTTGCGCCTGGACAACGGCCGGAACCCTCAATTCGGTGGTGCCATACTTCTTATGTCGTTCACGGAAGTAGTCGGCTGCATCCTCCCATGCCTGTTGGGTCAATTCGTCGAGCTTCATCTGCTTCTGCCGAAATCTCTCCATGCGCTGCTGCACCGTTGTGGTGATTGTGCCCATCACCCAGCCGGGTTCGTCATCTTCGCTCGAAATGCACTGCTCAGTCTCTTCATCAGCTTCTTCTTCCCCATCCTCCCCATCGTCGGAACTTGCACGATCACTCAGACTATCTCCGATAGCAACCAGCATCTCCTCAAACGTCTTTTCGGGCTCTCTGGACGTCAATCCCGCAATTTCAGCCTGGGTCATATCATCCTGCTCTTGTTCAACATAGGCCTCGGCGTATTCAACTCGCTTTCTTGCCCCAGCGCTCTCTCTCTCCACGTAATCCTCAATCCATTTGCCTTTCTCTTCATTGCTTAAGAAGTGCGTTTCTCATCGCTTCTCCGCCGCAAGCTTCTTTTTGATCTCAAGCTGCGCAATGCCCCAAGGGCTCGGATTCTCTCTGCCACCAAGCCGCTCTTGCCTTCATTCGCTTGATGACGTCGTTGGGTTGACCGCTTTTTTGATTTGCTGTATCTGCCCGCCGGAAGTGGCAAAAAGTTCTTTTTCGGAGCATTGACCATTGTAGTTTTCGTGGAATTTGTTGTTGGGCGAGATGTTGGATGTTGCAAGTTGTGGACAATATGGAGGTAAGTTGCGTCTTTTATGTCAATGTTAGTACGTTTACTCATCTCGAACAAAGCAAAACCGCTCTATTGACCGTCAATAAATCCAGAATAATGACGCTAACCGTACAACATGACATGATTGTTACCGTCAGTTTCATATAATATCCTGGGGATTATTTGAGACAAACATCAGCAGACGTCCTTTGGCTCGAACTACATCCTATTAATATCCAGCAATTGGGCGATTTCGGCGGTCGTACACCGCAATTGATCCCTGTTATCAAACACGCAACATCACACCAACTGATTGCAAATTGCGGGGCGGTGGGAAACCCCAGCAACTTGCATCCATACTCAGTAGGATTCATCTTGATCATAACGATCATGTTGGCTGCTATATATTCCATTCTCACATGAAGCTAACTATATAGTCTTCAGGGCTTCCCACTTCCTCTCGTTATCATCTTCCTCTCCTATTCCACATCAGCACATTATGGATACACAACCACCTCCTGCAGGTGAGAGCGGATCAAATACCGGCAGATTGGCGGGCGCTACATCCAATACCGAGCTTCTTGGAACACAACAAGAGCGCAGACACAAGTTAGTTCACCAGGATGCTGCCAATGTAGCCACCAAACATATGACCCAGGATGCACATTTAAAGATTGTCCGCAAGACTGGCTGCAGCAAAAACAAGAAGCAGCATGCAGTTGGATGTAAGTATATCCTTATCGTGGCAAACGGCGGTCAATTAACTGAATAATATACAGCGGGTGTCCGTAGAGAGCTACGTAATGAATTCATCGCTTCCCGTAATGCGAAACCTCCATGGTCGACAAAGTCATTTGTCCGCACAGTCCGCGAAATCGAACATCATGATGTAGTGAGCTCTGGGATTTTAGCAGATGAATTTCCTGATCAGTGTCCCCGTGAGTGGACGAAACAGCCTTTCATCACTTTAGAGGAGGCTACGGAAGCGTATATGGTAGAGGTAACAGCCGAAATTCATTGTTAGAAGCATCGACTAATGTCTTGTAGGTTTTCAACATGTCTGCAAGTAGGGCAAGGCAAGGAGGTCGGGTACAGCTGGAACAGTCCGACATGCGCCTGGTGTCGAATATGGCCAAAATGGCCAAAGATGGCTTTTCGCGCGCCGCAATAGAGGAAACAAAATATCTCATTCAGAAACCACGCGGCGAGGTCCGAGAAGAGAAGAAGCGGGGTGTTGAGTTTCCGGGGCATAAACAGGTGAAGGCTGCGATACAAAGAAACGCGGCAATGCTTCGTCATAACCAAACGCCCGGCTGCCTTCCTTGCCAAAAAGGCAACGCAAAGAATCCGCAGACACGCTGGAGACGCAAAGGAACAGGGGCACCTCCCCCCGCCCGACGCGGAGTGCGGACTCCAGAGCCGACTCCACCTCCACCCGGCACGCCACCCGCTCCAACCGGTAACACCTCCGGAGCTCAACCATCTGAAATTGTCAATTTGCCGGCTGCATATACGTATTCGCATACAGCTCTTCCCTGTGCGGAATTTTTCCAAGATGATGACGATACCGAGCACGATACCGATTTTGATCCAGATATGCTGACTGATGATGGATAGTACACAATCCGTTGTGTGGTAATGCATCTAACATTCATTTTGAACACAAAAGCAGCGGATTGAGCGATCCTGCTACTGGTGACGAGCATTGACCGAAAGACACGGGATTTTGGAGAATATTTTCATATATATCCATGTATTATTAAAGAACAACGTAGTGATCAAGAAGAAAGTTTATGAACACGCCAGAAAGGCAGGAAAAACACAGTGAATGATGAATTGTGCCAAAATGAATGATTGCATATTGTGGATACAGCCATGGCAAAATGAGCATCAACGGAGCGTCAACAATTTTTGGTCATGCGTCCTGGGAAATTACACCTCCGATAGGTTGGAGTCAGTCACAGAAGAAGTTTAGGCCGCCTTTAGAGGCAAAACAGACAGCAATATCCTCCCTGCCCCATCCTGAAAATGAGCGTCAACGGAGCGTCAACCATTTTTGGTCATGTGTCCTGGGAAATCACATCTCCGATAGGTTGTACTCACTCCTAAAAGAATTTTTGGCTGCCATTATAGGCAAAACAGATAGCAATACCCTCCCTGCCCCATCCTGAAAATGAGCGTCAACGGAGCGTCAACAATTTGTAGTCATGGGTCTTGGGAAATGACACCTACGATAGGGTGTATTGAGTCATAAAGCGATTTTTGGCTGCATTTATAGGCAAAACAAATTGCAATAGCCTCCATGCCCCATCATGAAAATGAGCATCAACGGAGCGTCAACGATTGTTGGTCATGTATCATGGGTAATCTGGGGGGCGACAGGTTGCACATTGTCATTAACTAATTATTGTCTGCCTTTATAGGCAAAAGTGAAAGTGAAACGCTTCCTGCCCCATCTTCAAAATGAGCGTCAACAGTGTGTCAATGATTGTTGGCCTTCCATCATGTTTAATCAGAGCGTGATGTGGCGGTTATTGTCTATATATATCGTTTTGACTGTTATTATACTCTAAAAGGCTCAAGAATACTTAGTGGTAGCTCTGTAAATGAAATATGTTGTTACTGTCCCGGGGGATGTGGCTAGAATATCCCGTACATATATGCCTATAAAGGCTGTCATATCCTTCTTCATGGATGTCTGTGATCACGGACCATTCATATTACCGAAGATGCAAGACCAAATATCGTTGACGCTCTGTTGACGCTCATTTTCAGGATGTAGTTGGGCGCTTGAGTATTCTTGTTATGCACATCAAGGAGGCTAATACGTCGAACACGAACCGTGACGTACCATGGTCAATATTGTACGAATAACAGTCGCACATCTGAATGCGACTATAAATGTGAAACCCGAAACACAGAACAGGAGGTTGGAACCGATGGGTCTAGCCAAACCCGGCGAAACCCGCGGGTTGACGGGCACGGGTCCGGGTTTAGGCCGCCAAGCGTCTGCGGGTCGGGTTTTGGACGGTTCTGGAACCGAACCAACCCGTTTCTGCGGTCCAAACCCGGACCACTGGCGGGTTACCCAGACCCATTGCTAACACTACTGATGATTGGGTAAGGTGGTATGGGGACTTACATGATCCAACTCTCCGCAAAAACAAGTGCTCAGTGGACATTGAATGTGCTATGACGCAAGGCAATAGCATCGAGGATCCGGATTGCGCAGAGCAGTGGGATGCGAGCGCCGCAGCAAATGTCGCCGGATTCATGCATCCTACATGGAAGTCGAACAGACAGGATGAAAAGTTGTTCGTGATGGTCAATGTAGTCGAAACAAGGAGGAATAAGGGAGTGAACAGAATGTAAGACAGAATGCCTCAATGTTTCGCCAGCATCTCTATGTATCTTGACAGGGAACTCTAGTTAGAGATATTATTAGTTGCGACTCATCAGGAGTAGCTTGTGAATATCGGTTACACATCACATGTATAGCAGGTGCAATGAAGGTTTTGGCAAACCACATAAATTTTAGGCCTGTGAGAGCGAACAGTGCAAGAATATTACTGCGCTCGGCTATGGCACCGCTCCAACTCTCAATTGGTCAGAAAGACTACCAATATGTTCAAATCATGACGAAAGCTATTATCGATGGCAGCAGATGTTGAATTGACAACCCATTAAAATCAGTGCCAACGCAGCGTCAACAATTGTTTGCTGTGGATCATGGACAATTATTGTTCCCATTGATTGCAGACAACCATTTCACAGATATTGGCAGCCTTTACAGGCAAAAATGACAGCGAAATGCTCCCAGCCGCACTCTGAGATCGAGCGTCAACAGACTGTCATGGATTGTTAACGTCGCATCATTTGCAATGTATGTTCCAATTGGTTGCAGTCACCCAGTGATGATATATTGGTGGTCTTGACTGGCAAAAACAACAGGGTCATGCTCCCTGCCGCATCCTAAAGATGAACGTCAATGCAGTGTCAACAGTTGTAGTAGTTGCTTATGTGGTAATCAAGGCACTGTGTAGATCTTTGCGTTCATAATGGAATCAATGACTCTCCTGAGAGGAAATAATACAATATATCAATGGTAATTCACTGATTCCAAATTATTGAATATTGCCAGCTGCAAAGCATGCAAAAACATATGCTTCGGTGTTGAAAATACGATTTTGATATTATACAATTAACAAACTCCAAACCCAAGTGCTTTATATGAATCTATGGCTGGATCCGCTGGGCGACCTGCTGACAACCCGCTCAATTTACATGGGTTGGAAGTTTATCATGAAACCGTACCCTAGTTGACGGGTAGAATTTGTTGACAACCTGGACCACCATTATGGCAACAGATCGGTTTGGACCTGGAACCGGACACGACATCATGGTCTGTGACCGTTGCTAACTTTAACCACAAGCAATTCAAAAACTCGCGCAAGTCATCCTAGACTCTGCAGACAGTTGTGCAGGTGCACATATGATGAACTATAGCATAATGGATGTCAATGATCCGGGTTTGTGTTGTGCTTTGATATTACCATCAATGACTCCTATGATATCACAGACTGTCATTTTGCAGGTGAGTTTCAGGTCGAATACAGTCTGAGTTGTCAGACTGAAACATATCTGGCAGTACAATGTCACGATCAGATATCGTTATTCGATGTAATTTGTACCCACGACTGTGGGCATGCTTCATCCGATCTTTGTGCATACACAGACGAATTTTCATGTCTCACACTTTGGATACTGACAGGATGGAAACACCAACATGAAACAAAATTAGTATACAAAGTTCTTTTCCAAGAGATACATCATGAAAAATAGCATGGGACTTCTTCGACTCCGGCGTGACCCAAAAGCCGTCAACATTGTTTCTTCCGACTGCAATATTTCTATTGTAATTTGCTTGCGATGCTGCTTGAATTGGTAACAGCTTATGGTTTCAACTGGTGTTGATTTCCTAATCAGTGACAAATCGCCTGCTGTGTTTGCAACATGTGACATAATTCCGTTGCCTTTCTGGGGTTTCCTACAACCTGCCCTCATACGACTACATACTGGACTAGATATCTAATGCGGCATTTCTGAGTTTCTCAGGACTTTATAAACACGTTCCATAGGCTGCCCATCTGTCCTAAGCCCAGATAAGGCTCCATCATCTGTCGTTTGCAGTTCAACAACAGCGACAATCCTCACTTCAGTTACCCCATACTTTATATCTCTCTTATTGGAGCAGTCACCTGCATCTCCCCTGCCTGGTTGATTGGCCTCATCAAGGTGCATCTGCATCTACTGAGAACGTACAATCCGATGCTGTACAGTGTTGCACATTGTGCCCATCGCCCAGCTTGGTTCGTCATTGTATGTCCGCTTACCTAGCTGAAGATCTTCTTCATCATCATCCTTATATTCTGCATCCTCCCCATCATCAGAACTTGCAAGGTTGCTTAGACAATCTCCAATGGCATTCAACATCTCCTCCAATGTCATTTGAGAATTTGTGTGTAACAATCCCTCCTTTTCAGTCATGTTCCTATCTTCCAGCTCTAGCTAAATTGCTGTCTCTTTAGCTTCATCTCACGTTCTGCCCCAAGTCGGCTCTGTATCCACAAAATAATTGATTCATTCCGGTGTGTCTTTATTGGATAAGAAGTATCTTTCATGTTGTTTCCCCTCAACAGTCATCTGTTTCAATTCCAAGCTGCCCAATTTATCTACAGATAGCACACTGTCAGCATACAGGCGGCGGTTGTGTTTATTCATTTGATGACGTAAGAAGGTGCAGTGTTTGGTTGACTTGTAATATTGGCTCGCCAGCAGTGACGAAAGGTACTTTTTCCGAACATTGGCAGTGGTATTTCGCGTCCAACATGTGAATGCGCACGCTGTTCAATGTTGCAAGAAATGGACCAGATGGAGGCAAGCGGTGTCATTTATGATGATGTTGGTGGCTTAATCAACTTCAACAACTTGAATTCTGCGTTTTAATTGTCACTACATTGGGAATAGTAGTGCTAACCATACATCATTACTTGATAGTTACAGTGTGATTCATGTAAGATCCCAGGGATTGCTTGCGACAGACATTATCACAATTTCTTTCCTACGAATAATTTCTTGTATATATCTCACAAATACATGATTTTGGCGCTCATCCACATTGATATATCCCTGTGAATACACTCACAATATCAGACCGCCTTGATGCCGCTGGGTGGACGGACGGAAGCCTGTGCAAACTGCCCCTATACACAGCAGGATTCATGTTGGGTAGAATGAGCAAAAAGGGTGTCGCTCATTTCATTTCGACCTGAGTCTAACAAACTCTTGCTCTAGGCTTCCCACATCATTTCGCTATTATAGTCCTTTGCACTTCCAAAGTCTTTTCCTTGTCATTTTCCTCTTTACTGCAATGGTAGCAAATTCTGGCTGCGCCAACAGCACTGCATGATACAAGTGGATTGGAATCAAGCAGAATGACAGACATTTCCTCGAATTAGCACCCAGCAGAGACCAAATAACAATGCAGACACCACGTAGTCCACCACGAAGCTGCAAATGTAGGCACCAACAATATCACCATGAATGCACAGTTAAAAACAATGTGTAAAACAGGATGCAGAAAGAATCAGAAGCTGAAAGCAATCAAATAGGTGTACATTCGTATCTATGCAGTGGGCCATCATGTAACTCACTAACATCCAGCTGGTGGATGTAGAGAGTTGCGTGACCAATCTGTAGCCGCCTGTACCGGGAAACTTCCATGGGTGACAATGGCAGTTGTGTGCAAAGTTCGCACATGTGACAAAGATTGAGTGCTGTGGAATAGTGGAGGAAGACGATAACAACAAGAAGTGGGAAGTCCTGAGGATTATTTAGTTAGCTTCCTGTCAGAACAGAATAATTAGCTGCCAACATGTTCATTATTGTGAGGATGAATCATGCAGCATATCGCTGCAAGTTGCAGCCGTTTCCCACAGCCCCAAGATGTGCAATATGTCGGCCCAATGTCGTTTCTTTCTTAACAGCGACCAATTGCAATGTATGAAGCTCAAAATCGCATGATTGTCTGCTATTAATAGGACAATGTTCAAGGGAATCGATGTCTGGTGAGGTTTGTCTCAAACAATCCCTGGGATATTACATAACACTGACGCCAAAAATCAGGTCATGTTGTTTGGTTCGCCAAACTATTCCCAATTGATTGACAGTCAATTGGGAGGTTTTGCTTTGTTCTAGATGAGTAAACATCCTAACCTTGAAATAAAAGAGGAGACTTGCCTCCATCTTGTCCAAATTTTGCAGCATCCAATACGTCACCCAACAACATAGAGTAGTCAACACAAACTGCAATGGTCAATGCTCCAGAAATGTACTCTTCCCCATGTCCGGCAGGCAGACACAGCAAATTGACCAAATGCTCTACCAAAGGAAGTTATCAAGCAAATGAAGGCAAGAGCGCCTTTGTGGCAGAATGAGTTAGAGACCTTGTAGCATTTCATAGCTTGAGATCCAAAAATATGCTTGCCACAAAGACAAAACAAGATAAGCACCTCTTTAGCGATCACGAGAAAGAAAAATCCAGTGATCATTATGTTGAGAGAACAACTGGTGGGGCAAGACAGCCAGTTAATGACGCAGAGGCAACGGGTTGCCATGAGCAGGATGATACAAAGCATGCTGAAACCCCGCAATTGATGACAAGAGAGCCCGACAAGCCAATCAAGAAGTTGCTACACCCTATGGGATGAGGTCTATGTGATCCTGCAAGGTCCAACGAGGGGGACGATATGGAAGACGTGGATTTTGATGAGACAGACCAGCACAAGCTGAGCAATGATGACCAACCCGGCTGGTTGATGGACACACTCACCAAAACAATACCGCAGCTCAAGAAGTGATTTCGGCAGCAGCAGGTGAACCTTGACAAATTGTCACAGCCCGGATGGGAAGATGTAGCAGGCAACTTCCGTAAAGCGGTCCGCGGTATAGCATTTCGTAATTGGGTGTTCGGGCCGTCGTTCAATCACACACCGATGATCACACTGTGGCACCTGTACCAACCACATTTGGAGATTGTGGGGAGTGTCTTGAGATAGTTCCCGGAATTTTGGAAATGCCACAAGGGAGTCTCAACCAGGCTGTATTCATAATAGGCTAGGTTCGGTGAAGCAGCATTCGAACCCAAGCATATATGACCTTGAAGGCACCGCAGAGCCCGACAAGTCGCCTTAGCCGACAGTGAAGCGTGGTGAACCTCGAATCTTTTACCCCTTCATATAGCCTGGACCGAATCACTAGGTAGATCTCAGCATCCTACGCAGACATGGTGATTGCTTCTCTGCCCGCAGTTGAATAGTCAGCCCAAGTTTGATGCCATTCATGATTAGGTTCTCGCCAATGGCACAAGACGGGTCCAGGGCCAGGAAACAGCAAACCTATTATAGACGACTTGCGATCTCTCGGAGATCACCAGCAATAATCAGACTTATCATCTACTCTATTGTATTACCACATCCACGTGTGCAACCATATCTTCTCATGTACTCTTGCACACTGCCATAGTGGGATATACTGCCTTACCACATCATCGCTCATAATAAATCCTATAGGGTAAGCTCAGGTGATCTCGCGATTTACTCATTTCGTTGCATCACCACCAAATAATGCGTTTTATCAAAGATCATGCCTCCAAACCAGTTTAGCAGAACTCAGTTGCGTGTCATTGACATCCCTGAGAGTTAAGACACTCTGCAGTAACTGGCATCGATTGCCAAACGTGCTACTTCAACGGTCTTAACAGAAGCCGTGATTGATGATGACGATAACGATGACCAGTGCAATGACCTCGGGGGTCAACGAAACAATATAGCCTGTTTGACAACCATACCTCTTTCCTCCGTCCCGATATGACTGATGAGGATCGTCCAGGCCTGGCGACCCAAAACCGGTTGTTACTGGAAATTCTGCTCGAAAATCAAACCAACTGGAATGCGGAACAGACACTAAAACGGGAGAGAATGGCGGCCGAACGGGAAACAATCATTTCCGAACAGGAACAATAGGCTGCTAGATGAGCTGAACCCACTGAATGAAGCACCGTAGACCGAGGACCGAATAGCTACAAGAGGGTCAATCCCGTGAGGTTCTGCGGCGGTCGCAAAAAGCTGGGCCAATTACTGGGGATGTTACGCCCCAATATCAACTCTCATGGCCACCTATTCCCATCTGGTGGACCCGATCATGTCAAATATGCAATCACTCTTCCGCAAGGCTGAAGTACTGATCAAAAGCCGACAAATGGACACACAGCGATGACAGACCCATACGTTACGGACTTCCACCTCGTGTCACAAGAGATGCCCAAAGTATATAGGGATAATGACCCACAATTCGTGGCAGTGATTCCGCATATGAAGGGATACATACAAAGACCACAAGAATCGGTCAGTGCCTATGGCAATCGTTTGAAAGCTGATTGGAGACAGGCTGGTTGGAATTTACAAAAGCACAAAGGAATCCTCTACGATGTTGCCTGGGCAGGCTTCCACAACTCATTAAAGTTCAAAGTTAGACTGATGACACCCACCAGAGTCTGATTTGACACGTTGGACAAATTTTTCGACAATGCCGTGGCCTCGGAAGTTACACATGTCGAAAACAAGAAGCCACTGCAGCGGCAACACAAGAAGTAGCAACAATAGCAGCAGAAACAGTGTACGGACTAATCTTCCAAAGATCACAAACGAGGGCATTGGAAATTGATCTCAGATCCACCAGACACATCAGGCGGCGGACAATCTGACCAATCAGTCTCAAACAGACACGGCAAATCTAGCCATGGTAGAGGTTCGTCAGGCTTACTACCAGCACCATGGATCTCAATCAAAATCTTGAGAGGCCAAGGTTCTACCAGCAAATGGTTACGATGCGGATCGCTGTATCACAAAGCGAACTTCCGCCCTGAATACTCACGAGGAGGTCACTCTCCATGACAGCTGAACCAGACTCTTGCCCCAAACAGGGCCGGAGGGCACCAAATCAAATGCCAGAAGTCCTTCGACAATCAACAACCAAAAACTTATAGTCCTCTCCCGGCATCTGGCCCGATGGCAGATGTTCATCAAGGGGGAATTGGGTTTACAGAGGTTAGCGATGCAGACTTGGATGGCGAAGAGTAACAGCATTCAACCACATCGTATCACTTTGAAGTCCAGAGTGGCTTTGGAGAGCCCACAAGCTCACATGTCCTGTAAGTACTTATGCGGCACCTCCAGACTGGACATGTCACATATTATTCACGTGGTGTTTATACGAGATGGAAGTGAGGATATGCAACGCGGGTGAGCTCTGATCGATTGTGGCGCGACAATCATCTTTATTTCACCGAGAGTGGGACTACGGCTTGGTGTAGCAGCCAAACCAGCATACGTCACCAGTCTAGGCCTCAATAGCCTGATACTGGCTCACTCAAGCTACAGTCAAAAAACGGCTTCACAGATTAGTCTATCGAGCACTGATCACCAGTTCAAGAATCGCTGGTGTTCATTGTACCCATGCAGGCATGCAACTTAGTGTTGGGATTGCCTTGGTTCTATTCCAGGAATACTGTCGTCGATTGGCAATACGGTCGACATTTGGCGTTGCAAACCCCAGGGGGAGCAGAAGTGGTACCAGTGAACTGGGTTGACCATCAGGAACGACCCAGAAATGTACCAGAATCTACAGCAAGGGAGGAGGCGTGGTCTGGAGGATGCTGCCTTATCCCAGATATTCAAATACTTGGAGTAGCTGCCTTTGACGATATACTGGCCGGTGAGCAGGTCTCTGGGACATTGTTCCTAAGTGTGGGGTATTGTATAGACCTGCAGGGAGCGAACGTTCAATGCATCATTGATGGTGAGTAAGATAGGCCCCAGGCACTGGACGGGCGATCAGAGAGCAGTGGTGGTAGTTTCACCAGAACAGTGTCCATATGGGAACCTCGAATGACTGCTACCGGCACGCCCAGATGCGAAGGGAGTACTGGATGGCGGGGCTTCGCCCTCCTCTGGTGAACCGTTTCTAATCCAGGCTCCTGGATATTCCTTCTTGTGACACCATATCGATTATGAAGTGAGAACTAATGTGTGCAGATAGAGCCGTCACAATGACGAAAATCGTGCCTATAGATGATGGAGGACATATCCCGGCTACATACAGAGAATTTGTGGACGTTTTAAGCTAAGATTAAAAGGATACACTCCCGTCACATAGGTCAACCAATCATGCAATTCACTTGGATCAGGGCTAGAACTGGGGATATGGGTGGATTTCCAACCTAGCGGAGGTCGAGTTGAGGACATTGAAGGTTAACCTCTAGGCAAATCAAGCCTAAGAGTTTATTCAGCGATCATCAACGCCGGCGGTAGTGCCAATCCTCTTTGCCAAAATGAAGGATTGAGTGTTAAGCCTATGTGTGGATTACCAACACCGAGATCGATTGGGGAGGTCCATGTGCTTCTCGCATTCTCGAACATCTTTCGAAGGCTCATCCGGACATATTCCAAGGTGACCCTTCCACTGACGGAATAACTACAGAAATCAGAAACATATCGCTGCAAGTCATCGGAAGGCTCAGCTAAATTTCAATAGACTTGGGAAGCCGGGTTGGTGTTCCGGAAACAAAAAAGTACTATCCATGAGGAACCGATTCTGCCGAATTTCCACAGGGCTAAGGTTATCATTCTCAAACCGGATGCCACTGGAGTCGTGTTTGTAGGCCTTTTCAATTGATACGTTCTGTTCGGGGTTCTCAGGCCAGTCAATTTCTGCTCCCAGAAGTGCTCCCCAGAGGAACAGAATTACGACGCTTATGGTCAGGAATGATTGGGCATCGTGGAAACAGTAAATCTGGGGAGGCAGCACCTCGAGGGGGCCAATGACAAGATCTTTATTCGGTGGGACCAGAAGACTCTTGATTACTTGCACACACCCAGAGTAGTCTCAGGAAGACAAGCCAGGTGGTCAGAAATTCTTTCGGCTTACGACTTTGTCATAAACCACCTGGAAGGCCGCAAGAACGCTGCCCATGGCCCATCCAGATGACCAGACTACGAGTTTGGGTACAAAAGGCCTGTAGCACAACAATGGGCAACGGTGTCAGTGGAACCATACGACAATTTCATGCCAGGAATAATTGCGGCACAGCCTTTCAACGCTCAGACTGTCGAGGTCTTGGCAAAGCTTGTCTACCGACCAGTGATAGATGGCACAGACACAGGCAAAGAGGACACCGGATGAACTGGCATGATAGGAGATGTGACTTACGAGGGGAGGATATATGTTCCAGCGATCGATTGTCTATGACGAACAGTACTAAGTCTATTCCATGACAACCCCGAGTTGGGTCATTTTGGAGCTCTTAAGACTACTGAGGGTGTATCTGGGGATATCTACTGGCCATTCACGGACTCGTGTGTACATAAGTATGTCAGCTAGTGCGAAGTATGCCACCGAATCAAAACACCTCGGCGTGCCAGGCACGGGATCATCAGACTGTTGCAGACACCATCAAGACCATGGAATGGCGTCAAGATGTACTTCGTCCCTGACATGCCACAGTGAACAGCTTTGGGCTACACCGGGATTGTCAATATCATGGACCGACAGACAATGATGGCAATCCGCGTACTGTGCTGGAACGAAATTGACTGGTCAGAATTGGCCCGACTCGCTTTTGAACACGTTATTTGCAGGAGCGACGTCCCAGATAACATAGTCACAGATCGCGGCACCCAGTGTACAGGCCTATTCTTGACCCGGGTATGTTCTCAGCTGAGTACTGACCATCGGCTTTCAACAGCATTCCATACACAGCTGAAAGAGTATAAGGCGTGTCCACCCCAGACGATGGAGCAGTATCTCCCAACTCTCAGTTACTATGATTTGTACAATTGGGTCGGACTCTTGCCGCTAGCAGAATTCGCTTACATTCACGCCATAGACGCAGCTACATTGATGACTCCGGTCTGGGCGAATTCCCATGACCATCTGGTGACGGAGTGTAAGGCCATGATGCAACCATCTAGCCTGATTTCGGAAATACAAGAATACCGTTTCGCAGCTGGCGTGGAGGAGACTAACTAAACTCTCTGCAAGCACCTGCAGGAGGCTCAAGCTAATCAGAGTAAATAGGCCGGTGTCATAGAGGGTGTTTTCGACGTTGGAGACAACGTCTGGGTCTCAACTCGGCACTTCCGGTCGATAAGAACGTCAAAGTTGTTGGATTATGAACATACAGGTCCGCACACGGTATGTAAGGTCATCAATAAGAATGCTGTCAAATGAGACCTTCCGTATACTATCAAGAAGCACAGCGTTTTGCACGTCTCGTTGCTCGACCGCAATAGACCACCCACCGCAGGCCAACTGCCATCGGAGACACAGACGATGGCCATCGACGAATTGAACGTACAGGCAGTTGACTCAATCTTTGACTCTAAGCGACACTACCGGAAGCTCCATTATCCATTACAGTGGGCGGGATACAGGTTTGAACGGACTAGCTGGGAACCTCCGGAGAATATTGGGCATGTGCAGGGATTGTTCGACAACTTTCAATAAGAGCATCCGAGCAAGCCTCGATGATGATTGGACTTAGAGGAGTTGAATTGGACATTTTCTACGGGGGTTTTACTTTGCTTACATTCTTATGGATCCCAAGCGGATATAAATGGTGTCATCACAGGTTCTGTCCACCAACAACTGAGGGTGGAGTTTCCCCGTCCACAAAATCGGTCGTGAGGTTGCCGAAAGGGCACTGAATGGTTGTGCCACTAATTAAGTCATGCGGAGACATACACATTGGTTGTGTTTCCTTTTGCGGGGTTTCTCTCATTATATATATATATGTGGCAGCCCAGGGGGTCTGCTCCTGAAGAGGGCGAGGATGTAAAGGCAGTGATGACTAGGTTCTCAACAATAGCACCGGACGTGTCGAGGCCCAGGTCACTGGCAACCTTATACTGACGCCTCGTGATCTCTCTGAGATCACTAGCGATAGTCTTACCTATCAATTGTTCAATTATGTTACCACATCCACGGGTGCCACCATATCGTCTCATGTACTCTCATATGAGGCTATAATCAGATATACAGCCTTACACTAAGTGTATTGTTGGATGTCATATATTGGCGAAAAGTAATGTGTAGGCTAATTTTACTACTTGTCAACTGATTCTTGATTTCAGTGACAAAGTTGTGATGCATGATAATTCATCTTTGCATGTGCACAGGGAGAAAACACCATGTGGAAGTTCCAGTATCCAAAGCACATCAAAAGGCGACCAGCACATTCGATTTCCATTTGCCGATGACTGTTAACCAGCAAAACATATGCTATATTAGTGACAAAATATGCTAATAAAACTTAAGTTAGTAATGTCATACGTGTCATAGAAAGAGCAGTATGTGCAAAAGACGAATCTGTCTGACTCAGGTCCGTCATGCCGCACCGATCCTTGTATCGCGCTGTGTACCTCTCCGCACCGACCTTTTACACATGGTTCAGATGTTTGAAATTGTTGTTCGTACGTCATGGACATACAGGAGACAGAGCGGGTGCTGGAAAACGAAGGAAGTTGGGCTACATTAACTAAAAACTTCTGAAGTGCTATATATGCCGCATACTGGTGGCTGAAAGCACGGGAATGTTATTGCGTCGCATCTTCTCTCACTGAGACATCATGGATAGCCGTTGATCAGACATTCAGAGATAACCAACCTCTTCGATGCATACGGTAATACATATCAACACAACATTGGATGTCAATAATGTGTATGCGATTCATTGCATACAATTATTTAGTGTACAAATGCTGGTTCGATGTGATTAATGTGAGTGTCAACGTAGATTCAATGGTTGTGTCTCTTACACATTGGGCAATGAATTAACGCCATTGTGATATCAATCCAGAGTGAATGTATTTGTTGGCGTGTTAGCGAAAATATGATGTGGTATGCTCGTTGCCACATCCTAAACATGAGTGTCACTGGACAATCATCGTTATGTAAACAACAGTTGGCATTGCGTCATGGAACATCCAGTGGGCTGTGCAGTTCCATCAAGTCATAATTGAACTAGCTGCCCCCTTTCTATATAATCATGGTTACAGCAACATTGCTACCATGTTCCCCAGATGATTGTCAATCGAGCCTCCACGGCTTATGGCATTGCATAATCGGAAATGCCATGCCTGCGTGGCAACTCCAATCCAGAATTGTACGATCGGCCCCCTGCCTACGCAACAATCATTGTGACAAACTCAATAGTATGTCACAAAAATGAGCGTCAACGCAGCCTCAATGACTTTTGACGATGCATCATGGAAAATCCAATTCCGGAGTGATGACATTAAGCCATAATCATACTATAGGCCATCATTCCAGGCGAAACATGTTCAGAGACCATGGCTACTATGTCCCGAAAGTGAGAGTCAACACAGCGTCAACGATTTCCGGCGTGTCATCTTGGAGAATGGAAGAGCTGTGTGGTGACATTCAGCGATAATCGAACTACCGCACACTTTTCTTGGCGGCAATGATAGAGACAACATCACCATTATGTCCTAAAAATAGGCATCAACAGAATGATAATGACTTTGGGACTTTAATTGAGGAAAGTGCGATCACTGTGTGGCGACATTAACCGGTAAAGGCACAATCAGCGATATTTGTAGTCAACACTGCCTGTGACGACTTCGTTAGTATGCTCGAAAAATGCGCGTCACCATAGTATCAACAACTGTACGTTTTCTATCTTGAATAATCAATCGGCTGTGTGATTTGATAGGTCTACAATCGAAATATCAGCTGCTGAACTAGTCAAACCGGCTTGTCAGAACATTATAATCATGTTCTAAAATGAGCATCAACGGAGTGTCAACTGATCATCAATGATTTTCGATCTTGCAGCTAGGATAATCTAATGGCAATAAAACAGGCATAAACCACCACGAACCTATCAGCAGTCCTGACTGGGAAAAATTCCAGCTGCAATATCACATCCGCCTACTACAATTGAGTGCCGATGGAGCGTCAATACTGCTTGTGGACGCTCAGAACACTACACAACCATGAACTGTATGGTGCTCCTCCTGAATCCAGTTTTACATGGTCAGTCTTTGGAATCTGTCCTGGTATACAACCTCACACAGATGCATGCAATGCATTACAGACCTGATGGTTTTGCTTGTAGCCGTGAGGTCAATATTTAAGAATCCGCAGATTGCAATGCTGTAACATTACATTTGCTTTCACATCGGAATACTCAGCATTCCAATTATTACCGTCATGACGGATACAAAATTTTGATCACCTCTTAGCTCGAGGTCATAATTATCTCCAAAGAGGAAAATGTCTCTGTTTATCATTTGAGTGACCTTACTTTGAAAATCATCTTCGATACTCGGTGGGCTTCAAGGAATGCCGGCTCCAACCGGCAAATTGCCTGTGATGATTCCAGACATATCCCTTCTTGGCTATTATATTTACACTATGCAATTGTGGGAACATGCAGCCCAGGCATCATATGTATTATTTGTCATCCAGTTCTTTGTCATCCATCAAATCATGGGACCACTGGCTCAATAGGGGAAACACTTCCTGGCAAATGATCACATTGCAACGTTTTATAAATGAAAAGAGAGTCAGAGGTTAATTCATGGAATTGTTCGACTGTCAATAACACAGCTTTGACCATCCTGAAAAGGTATGGATGTCACGGAATCACGATAGTAAGTTTGTTGAGTCTAGTCATATTTGACATCCAGGTGATTCCGAATTGACTGAAATGACAGAAAACACGGTACACACTGGCAGCTAAGGACCTTGAAAGCACTGAATTTCACGAAGACCTGTGGAATTGCTACGTTTCCTGTTGATTTGTTTCGACGCACATTCAATGGAACAGTGAATCTAATCTGGAGATATGACAGCCATATAAGGCAATACGTGATTACCTAGTGCTACCATTTCCTATGACCATGAGCAACCTTTGTTACAGGGAATATGAACAGACTGAGAATGCACTTAAGACACAGTTGCCATCAAGAAATAAAGTGACTTTAGCTTTGGCCGTATGCACATCAACGAACAAACTAGTGACAATGACACTCATTGTGTAATCTATGGCTCAAAATTAGGCGTTGAGTGAAGTTCAACTCGCTTTCCATGATGTAGAATGCCAAATCTTTTCCACCCTCGAAAGTTAATTACAGATGACAAGTCAAGGGGCAACACACCGAAGCAAGGCTGTCCGAACCAGTGAAGGGCATACTGGATCCTGTTGAGCTTAGTGACGGCGGTTTGCTTGATGATACGACTGATAATGGTTCCTCAAATTATTTAATGACATGCGAGCTGATTTCGACACTTGAGGCCCCGGGAATGGAGTGGCCTGTAGTGAGGAACCATATACCATGTATGGCGCATGTCATACAGCTCGCTCTAGGTGCATTCATGTAAAGTCTCTATGTAGAAGGCAGAACTGAGTTTCGCGAATCTCATAACCACGATCTGCAATGTGTGAAGAATGCAAGCATACACATTGGGAAGACTCAAAGACTTCGAAAAGAGGGCAATGCCACAATCAATAAGGTGTCGGCCTTGTGACCAGGTTTTCAAAGATAATTGAGGAAGGACGAAATTCATGGTATATTCAAAGTTCCAAAACGACCTGCATACAGCACGGAATGCTTGCGGTACTGATTACAGTCATGGCTTGTTACCGAAAGGAGTTCATTGACTATCCAAAAGCCAAAGACCGCATTGTAGTATTCGGATTCCAGATGTGAAGACCAGTGGGAACTCAGTGTGTGAATTGCTCGAGTGAGCCTACCAAATACCAGAATTCACACCAGTATAGCTCCAAATTCCAAAATTCACTGACTACCGGCCACCGTTCACAACTCGATCTCAATAGACAATTTCAGATTATGTCAAGGAAGTATTGAGGCCATTCTGATATTGGACCTTGTGGATCTTCAAGAGACAAACAGTCACATCGCATCATATTATCACTGTGAAGTATGACATGTTAAATCACCTGGATACCGTGACGCGAACTTTGCCTAAGTGGAATACTGCATGAAAGGAAGACCGGTTCTTCGGTGTGGAGTTAGCATGCCAGTTGCTGTCCAAATACTACGCTGAAGTAACTCCAACGACAGACATGCTTATCATTTCTGCACATATCCTCAATCCTTTCCGGATGTTGCGCTCAGTTCCCAAGTGTGTCCAGGGAATAGATGTCAATTCTGAGGAGAAGACATCCCATACTACCCAACACCAAGAGGCCATTCTGCAATAAATGGAGATAGAATACTGTGCCAAACATCAACAGGTAGCATTTAATAAACAGGAAGTCTTACCCGAAGCCATCTTGTCCGCTCTGCAATGGCTTCGGAATCCTGTCAATCATCATTTATCCATGCACATTGTGTACTGCTGATCAAGAATACATAATACCTAACGAAGTCGCCAAGAAGAGCCACAGACGAAGCTATCGCGCCACATGCTTCTAGAACGTAGCCAGGCTCCATTTGAATTCCCCGCCCAACTCACCAAAGACCTGGGGGCAAATTAATCCAAGTCTCAAAGAGTACTACTGCAACCCAATGATGATTCACAGTAGATTTTCAATAACCGGACATGACTGACCAGTGGTGGGCATAGTGTTAGCAACAATTCCGGGTGCAAACCGAACCGTCGCAAAATATACTTTCCCTGGTTGTGAACTAACCCAAACCATCAACTCGGGTACGGTTCAATGGTAAACTACTAACCCGTCTGAATTGGGAGGGTTGTCAGCGGGTTGCCCAGCGTGTCCATCAATAGATTGAAACATGGCTCTTGTTTTTGAGGTTTGTTAATTGTATCTTATCAGAATGCGATTTGCAACAACCAATACTGTGTTTTTGTATGCTTTGCAGCTTGCAATATAGATTAAGTTGGAATTGGTAATTTACCTTTGGTATAATGTATTTTTGCCAAAATAATGGAGGTCAATAAATCCATTATGAACCCAAAGAATAGTGTGATGACTTAATTACCTGATCGGCAACAACTAAAACGGTTGACGCTCCGTTAATGCTCATTTTCAGGATGCGGCAGGGAGCATTGTGCTGTTCTTTTGCCATTACTGGCTGCCAATATATGATGAATGGATGTGGGCAACCAATCGGAACATAAATTAGCGAAGATGCGAATCTACAAATTGTTGATGCTCGGTTGACGCTCATTCTCACAATGGGGCGATACCCCTGTAGCCGTGTTAATTGCCAACATAAGCTGCCAATACATTGATTATGCCTAACAGCGGCCGAAGCACTGTTGAATCACGGTACTTCCATAACCACACAGTGTTATCACTCTGTTGACGCTCATTCTCAGAATGGGGCAATGACCCTTCTGGTGTCTCTTGTAGCAATAATAGCGGCCAATACATCGGTTATGCCTAAAGGCGACGAAAGCCCTTTTTGATTGCCATAATTACATGACCACAAATGGTTGATGCTCCATTGACGCTAATTTTACTGTATTTTCATTCAACATTAGCTGCCTTTGACAGTAGTTTTCATCATGATTTGAACTTATTGGGAGTCTTTCTGCCAGATTGAGACTTGGCTCTGTGGCAAAGCCGAGCGCAGTAACATTCTTGCACTGTTTGCTCACACAGGACCAAAATTTCTGTGTCTTGCCAACAGCTTCATTGTACCTGCTATAGATCTGTTTATCAACCGATATTTACAAGCTTCCGCTCACTATTCACCCATAAGATATCTCTAACTGAAACACTCAGTCAAGATACACAAAGAAGCTGGTGAAACATTGACGCGTTCTGTCCCACTTTGTCTTCACTCGCATGTTCCTTCTCTTTTTGATTGCATTGACCCTCACCAACACCATTTCAGCATGTCTCTTTGCCGTCCGTGTAGGGCGAATCAATCAGGGAACATTTCGCGAGGCGCTTACATCCCGCAGCTCTGGGGATTCCGGATTCTTGATCCATCCTGTTCTTCCATATCAGATTCAACTTGCGCCGTGGAATCATCTTAACTGTCATTCGGACAATCTCAGTCCCCATTGGGGTTAAGCCAGTCTCCAGTGTCGGGAATGCATTCAGGTGCGCTATCCTTATGACTTTCCACCGGATGACGGTGGATTCTCCAGATTATGCGGACATTTAAGATTTTAGTTTGTCCTCCTGGTAGGTCCTTTGCAGACAAAGATGGTGGTAAAGGAGATCTTTCTGACAATTTGAATGCGGCCGCACCATCATGTTGAAGGAGTAACCAGCATGCTTTGAAGATCTCTTCGATGTCTGAAATGTATCCCATGGCAGTCATCTGCATGTTATGACTGCGAGATTCCTTCTGTGTAGCACGTAGGTTTTGGCTTCACTGCCACATCTCCAACAAGTCGTGAACCTTGGCCATTCTGTGCAGTTTCTTTCCCTCGGCCTCATTCACCATTGCCAAGTCGTTTTCTGTGTTTGCAATATCCAATTCAGGATAAGTGCCTGCTTAAATCCCATTATTGGCTTGAGCGAACTTCCTTACGAAGACCTTTTCGCGAAGGATGTCACCTGTCGTGTTAGACTGCCTCCAGCCGACACCATCTCGGCGAAGAGAAAAGCTGGCCTCGACTGTGATACTATGTAATATGATAAAGAATATGTCGCGCCTCATATTGGAGAGATCGGCGTACATTGAGTGCGTTACCCTTTGTTGACGCCACCAGTGATTTGCCCAGAGTTCTTTGCTGCTTCAGGCGGCAAAATCAAATAGAACCTGGCCGCGGACAATCAGGACGCAGCACGATTGCTACATCCAGGTGTCATCTCAGCCACATTGTTAGGCATTAAGTAATCTTCATCAACCCTGGACAAATCATATGGATCGAACGAGGATTGCCAGGATCGTTATGCCGTCGCTGAGGAGATGTGATTGCTGTTCAGTAAGCTTAGGTGTTTATTGCTGGACACGCGTCGATGTTTGGCACTGTATTCATGCCCCACATACTTCAGAAAGGCCTCTTGGTATTGGGTGGTATAGGATGTCTCATCCTCAGGATTGATATGCATTCCGTTGCCCCACATTCTAAACAATCGCAGCTTCCGAAAAGGATCGATGATATGTGCAGAAACTAGGACCATGCCAGTTGTTGGAGTCACTTCTGCCTAGTATATGGACAGCTTGTGTCGAGTTAACTTCACCGTGAAGAACAAGTCTTCTTTCCTCTGAGTTTTCTTCTTAGCCAAATCTTGCTTCAGGCCATCCATGTGATCGAACATATCATTGTACACAGTGATTACGCGATGCAACATGCCTGCATTCCTCTTCGACATTCACAGGGTCCAATGTCTGAGTGGCCTCAATACTTCCATGACATACTTCACAATTGTTCATTCATCACAGATTGTGAACAGTGGCTGGTATTCGGTGAATTTTGGGCTGTGAATCAAATTACATGTGAATTCCCATAATCGGTAAACCCCTTCAAGTAACTCCTGGGTCGAGTTCCAATGTGTCTTCACATCTATAATCGGAAGTAGCGCAATGCTGCCTTTCGATTGTTGCCAGTCAATGCGCTCGTTTCGATGACAAGGTGTCAGCATAATCAATACCGCAAGAATTCTCTGCTTTATGAAGGTCAGTTTGAGGACTTTCAAAATATCATAAAATACATACTATCTCAATTATCTTTGGCAAACCAGGTCTCATAGCCGACACCTTATTGATTCTACAATTGCCCTCCTTTCGAAGTCTTTGACTCTTCCTGATGTCTATGCGTTCATTGTCATGACATTGCTGATCGCGCTCATGGGCATCCCTTGACTTGGTGCAGCGCTTCATACCGAAAATACTGATCAATGCACCTAAAGCCAGCTGTATGATGTGCGCCATGCACGGTAGGTGCATCCTCAATGCAGGCCACTCGATTCCAGAGGCCTCAAATGTTGATTGCAGCTCACGTGTCATCGAGTGATTTGAGGAAGCATTATCCGTCCTACAACCAAGTAAATGGCCGTCAGTGAGCTCAAAACAATCCATCACAATCTTCAAATGTATAGCTAGTCTTGCCCCACTATGATGGCCCTGGACCTATCATCCCTAATGGGCTTTCGAAACAGGAAAAGAACAGGCGATCACCGTCATCAAAACAGAGTTGAACTTCACACAATGTGTAATTTGGATCCAGATAGTAAGCAATGTGCGACATTATGGACAATATGTTCGTTGAGATCCATCCGGCCAAAGCTAAACAAACTGTGTTTCGTGACGGCAATTTCTTTTTAATTGCATCCACTGGCAGTGTATACTCCCTATAGCAAATGTTGCTCAAGGTTGTAGCTGTCGGCAGCACGAAATCATCGCGTAACGCCTTAAATGACTGCCAGAGCTCGAGTTTTCGTATAGCGTTCCATGGACTATGAGCCGAAAGAAATCCTAACATGAGGTATCGATTCCACCTGTCTTGGTGACATTGAGAAGTGTCAAAGTTGTTATCTGCCAATTTGGAACATTTTGTCTGCCATTTCAATTAATATAGAACAAACTGGATGTCAAATCTGATATTCCTCTGCGCACTTACTAATGTGATTCCTTGACTGCCTTGCCTCTTCAAGATGGCTACAGCTGTTTGATCAACCGTGGTGCTAGTCAATTTAGTAACTTCTGTCTCTGGTAATTCGTTTAACTGAGCGATGTAAGATGTTGCAAGCAAGTGTGTCCCCATTGAGCTGGTCATATATTGTGATGGATGGCGAAAATCTTGATGACAAATGATACATCTGATGCCAGGGCTGCCAGTCACTTCCATTCCGCATGGAAAATGGAATTGCCTCGATGGCGCACGTGCAGAAGTATTCCAAGCAATGGGCCGCTCCGAGCCTGTATTCTTGGAAGCCCACCAAACATTGAAAATGAGTTGCAATGTAATGTCGGTCAAAGCACAAATCAAGTCCGGTGCATTTTTCGAAGAGATCACAACCTCGGGTAAAGAGGTAATCGAAGATTTGAACCTGACATGGTGTTGAGAATTAGCACACTAGTTGATCTGACTCGAAAGGCTGGCAAAAGTAACGATCTAGCAACGAAAACTATGATTTCTTGAATATTGACTCTAAAACTACAAGCAAAACAATCAGTTCTTTAAGACATTGCATGCATATTTGGAAAGTTGTATGCAAGGATAGATTGCGAAGACTGACTGCGTGAAACTCAATTTAGGAACAGTACAATGCAGTTCAATCCTGTGTAGCATTGGGAGCATCCACGAAAACTGTTGACAAGGTGTGGGCGCTCAATTGTAGGTGGTGGACCCGATAGCATCACCTGCATTTTTGCCATTAATGGCTACCAATAGGATGATTGTGGGTTATCTGCGTTCCATTGCCGTTAGATTATCCAAAATGCAAGATTGAAATTTGTTGACACTCCATTGACATTCATTTTGGAACAAGGTTACGATCTTGTCGTTCACATTGTTGCCCAGTCAGGCTGCTGATAGTTCGATTATGGGTTAATGTTGCCGCACAACCCTCGCATTATACAAGATGCAAATGCAGATGTCGTTGACGCCCCGTTGACGCTCAGTTTTTGGACATAGTAGCGATGTTGTTGCAATCATTGGCGGGTAGACAGGTAGCAGATAGTTCAATGATAGTTCAATGTTGTGAAGCAGCCCTTGCATTTTCCATGTTTCAAGGTCAACAGTCATTGATGCTCATGTTTAGGACATTGTCCCGATGTTGGCACAGACATGTTTTCCCTAGAAAGGCAGGCGATAGTGCTATTGTGAGTCAATCATGCAGCGACATCCTCTGAATGTTCAATGATGCAATGCCGAAAATCGTTGACTCTCCGTTGACGCTCATTCTGAGGAGCTAGTGGCGATATGGTCCTTATCATTTTCGCGCATAAAGGCCCCCACTATGATGATTATGGCTAATTGCCGGTGCACAGCCCAGTTATTATCCAGTATATATGACCAGAAATCATTAATGTTCGGTTTACGCTCATTTCTATGACGGGGCAATGTGCTTGTGGCTTGCCATTTGCCCTACCCAGCCGGCCGATACATCTTATTTGGATGCATGCAAGTATGCAACCGGGTGATTGTGGAATAGATATAACTATAAATCAATGACGCTCCGTTGACGCTCACTTTCGACCTTCCCTTTGAGACCTACTATCAATTATCGGGTGCTCAACAGTTGTACAAAAAATGCATACAGGCAGTATTGGCAGCCAGTATACAGTTTCTATGTAATATCATTTGAATCCAAGATCTTTGAGAAATCTCTGTTTGTGAGCCACCACTATACAAGTCACTTACATGATTAATGACATAGGCCCTGTGCACCTCAACACTTTCGTCTGGCAATTTACGGCATAACACTCTGTGCACTTGCTTTAGACATTCATTGCCTGACTTCATCAGAATTCCTTTTGCCGCTCAATCTCCTCGATTTCTATGATGTACCATAAGCAGATTTCAATTTCTCGACCCTGTGGACGAGGTCTGAGGGAATCGATCTTCAGTTGGCTGAAGGGAATAAACAGCCTGTCGGCTGTCATTTGCCCGAGTTTCGCATGTGCTTTCACTGCTCCTTCTATGAGTCGTATGACATCACTGACATAAACTCTGTTAGTAAATTTCTTCTCAAATTTTAGGTTTTGCATTGTCATATATCCCTCACTGGCAATACCATATAAAGATCCTCGTTTGTCAATCAACCTGATTTGGAGTCTAGAATAATAGGATGGCCCATACGACCCTTCCACACACAATGCTGTATAATCCTCTCTCACAATTTTGTCCCTAAAATCTAGACAAAGGTGATACATAACAAAACAGGTTCACAAATTGCTTTTACATGAGATATGGCATCGTCAAGAATACCGATTCGGTTATCTATACCTCTCGAGACGCATGAGCAGTCAGCATGACTTCGTCAGAATCAGGGATCTATATGGTCATTGGCTAGGGACGGGATGTCCAGGGCTGAAAGCTTACCCTCTGAACCGGCTTTGCAATCTGTATCTGTGATGAATTGGGCTCCGCGGCGCGCATCTGTGGTACTATGGAATTGTCTGCCTGAGGTCTCTCAAAACACAGCCTCTTTTGACAACTTCGCAGTCGAGACGTCACTTGCAGCATTTGTGCTTGTCCGGGGACGATATCAAGAGGCTGCATCAGCTCACCAAGCGTTCTTGGTGATGGTGTGGCTGCAGTCGAGTCTGTTTGGGGCCTCCCAACAGCTGGAACCTTGAATTCAGTCGACCCGTACTTCATATCTCTCTCACGGGAGTAGTTAACCACGTGGCCCCATCCCGGTTGCATCACTTGGTCAAGCCACATCGGCTTCTGCCGAAAGCACTCCATGCAGTGCTGTACCGTTTTGGAGATTGTGCCCATCACGCAGCCTGGTTTGTCATCTTCGCTCAGCTTGCCATGCCCAGTATCATCTTCGTCCTCATCCTCATCTTCCCTATCCTGCTCATCTTTGGAACTTGCAAGATCACTCAGACTGTGTCCCATAGCATTCAACATTTCCTCGAATTTTTTTTCAGGCTTTGTGGTTGTCGAGCGTCTCTTTTCAACATTTCCCATATTTTCCTGCTCTTGATTCATTGCCGTCTGTGTGTCATGAAATGGCTTTGTTGCCACTGCGGTCTCTAACACCAGACAATCCTCGATCCATATCTCTCTCTCTTTGTTGCTTGAAAAGTGCGTTTCTGGTCTGTTCTCGACCGCAAGCTTGTTTTTGGATCATAATCTGGGCAATGCTCGCAATGATTGGACCCGTTCTGGCTCCAAGCCACTCTTGCCTTTATTCGCATGATTCTGTTATCGTGCGGAATGATTGGTCGATTTGCGATAGTTACCCTCCGGAAGTGGTGAAAGGTTCCTTTTAGACTAGTGACCATTGTTTATTGCGCTGACCTTGTTGTTGGGGCAGATGTTGGATGTCGCAAGAAATACACCACGTGGAGACGAGCTCCAGCGTTCATGTCCTGGTCGGTGAGTTTGATGAATTTGAACAAAGCAAAATCACCGTTTTGACTGTAGCTTCTTTGGGAATAGTGTTGCTAACAGTACATCATTACTTGATAGTTAGCGTGTGATTCATATAAGATGCCGGCAATGTCTTGAGACATACAGCACCAGATGTCCTTTCCATCGAAAAATTACATTTTTATAGCAATCAAACATCGGATATGAGCTGTCATTCATCTCGATGAATCCCTGTAAACAATCATACAACATCAGACCGACCTACTGGAATTGCGCAACCGTCGGAATGCCCGGCAGCTTTATGGTGCAGGAATCTGCTTGAATTGAACGTGCAAGTTGGATGTCACTCATTCCATTTTGACTTGTAGCTCACTAGATAATCTTCAGCATTGCCCACTTCTTCTTATTATCATCTTCCTCACTTTCCTACCACAGCAAGCCATTGCTCCTGAATAGTGTTAGCAACGGTTCTGGACCGTCACTTCGGGTCCAGGTCCGGGTCGGAACCGAACGGGCGCCAAATTGGCAGTCTGGATTGTCAATAAACCCGAACCGTCCATTTGGGTACGGTTCGATAGAATACTGCCTACCCATCTGAATTGGGGGGGTACTCAGCGGGTTGTCCAGCGGGTCCATCTGTAAATACATATAATGTGCTTGCCTTTGCGGTTTGATAATAGTGCTCAATCAAAATCGATTATTTGACATCCACAAATCACATTTTGCATGTTTTGCAGGTTGCGATATCGACAATATTTGAATTCATGTTTTTCTTCTAATATTTTGTATTTTTGACCTGGGAGGAGGTCAATAGTGCAATTATAAGCTCAAATATCCATGCGACGCCTTCATTTCCAAATAGGCATCACCAGATATTGATGACCCTCAGTTGATGGTAGGTTGACAGTCATTCTCAGAATGGGGCTGTGACCGTGTCACTTTCTTTATTGTGTACAATGGCTGCCTATACCTTTGTTACGGATAACAGTGAGCAAATAACTTACCAATTACCTTATTTATATGACCAAAAATCTTTGTGGCTCTAATGACACTCATTTTCAGAATGGGGAACTGAACGTGTCGCTTGCTCTTTCGCTGATAAAGGCTGCCAATATCTTGGTTACACATAACAGCAAGCATATCCCTTTCCAATTACCATACGCACATTACCAAAAAGCATTGACGCTCTGTTGACGATCAGTTTAAGATGGTAGTGCAATTGACTCTAACCATATTGCAAATAAAGGCGGCCAAACTTCGATTATGGGTAAATGCCATAGCTCATCCCTTGGATTATACAAGATGCAATGCCCAAGATTGACAATGCTCTGCTGTGGCTCGGTTGACGCTCATTGTTAGGTGTAGTGATATCGACTCTAACCATATTTCCCAAAAAGGTGGCCAATACTTCGATCATGGATAAATGCCATAGCACAGCCCTTGGATTGCACAAAATGCAACACCCAAAATCGTTGACAGTCTGTTGACGCTCTGTTGACGCTCTGTTGATGCTCTGTTGACGCTCTGTTGACGCTCTGTTGACGCTCTGTTGACGCTCTGTGGACGCTCTGTTGACGCTCATTTCCCAGTGCAGAGACATCGACATTCACGATATTGCCTATAAAGGCAGCCAATACTTCGATTATGAGTAAATGCCATAGCACTGCCCTTGGATTATGCAAGACGCAACACCCGAATTTGTTGACACTCTGTTGACGCTCATTCTCAGAGTGGGGCTGTGACCACATTGCTGTGTCTTTTGAGCATAAAGGCTGCCAAATTGTCGATTATGGGTAAATGCCGTAGCATAGCCCTTGGAATGAACTAGATGCAACACCCAAGAGTGTTGACACTCTGTTGACGCTCTGTTGACGCTATGTGGACGCTCTGTTGACGCTCAGTTGACGCTCTGTTGATGTTCTGTTGACGCTCATTTTCAGGTGAAGTGACATCCACGATTTTGCCTATAAAGGGGGCCAATACTTCGATTATGGGCAAATTCCATAGCACAGCCCTTGGATTATACAAGATGCAAAACCCAAATTCGTTGACGCTCTGTTGACGCTCATTATCAGAATGGGGCTGTGACCATGTTGCTGTCTCTTTTGAGCATAAAGGCTGCCAAAACCTCGATTGTGGGTAAATGCTGTAGCAAAGCCCTTGGATTGAACTAGATGCAACACCCAGGATTGTTGACG
>Ga0307512_10001203_pt1 | contig 37456 bp, 32 predicted proteins | sample 14_EM_MG_FD_200267 | JGI IMG/M metagenome (GOLD analysis project Ga0307512, IMG submission 200267) | Populus trichocarpa ectomycorrhiza microbial communities from riparian zone in the Pacific Northwest, United States - 14_EM | ecosystem: Host-associated > Plants > Roots > Unclassified | place...
TTTCATCTGTCTACTGCGCCGGTCGGTGCCTCTCTTTTGAGCGCCGGTCAGTGCATCTCACCGCCGGTCGGCAATTTCAGCCCGTCCGGCGTTTGAGGACGAGGCCGTCCAGGCCGAAGCGGGGGTCTGGGGGCGGCAGCCCCCAGTGGACGGCCACGACACCCCACGGCACCCCACGGCACTACGGCAACCGGGGTTATCCACAGCCCCCGCACCACCGCGGAGCGCGACGTACGCTGGAGGGACCCCCGGCCCGCAGCGCGCGTCGGGCGATTCGCGTTGCCCACCCCCGGACGAAAGCCGCCCCGAATGAGCCTGCACGGTCTGCTCGACGCCGTCGTCAAGGACACCGCCCTCGCAGAAGCCGTCAAGGCGGCAGCGGACGGCAATCGCATGCATGTCGACCTGGTCGGCCCGCCCGCGGCCCGCCCCTTCGCGGTGGCCGCAATGGCCCGCGAGACCGGCCGCCCGGTGCTGGCGGTGACGGCGACGGGCCGGGAGGCGGAGGACCTGGCCGCCGCCCTGCGCTCGCTGCTGCCGCCGGACGGCGTCGTGGACTACCCCTCCTGGGAGACGCTCCCGCACGAGCGGCTGAGCCCGCGCAGCGACACCGTGGGACGACGCCTCGCCGTTCTGCGCCGCCTGGCACACCCCCGCCCCGACGACCCCGAGACCGGCCCGGTCTCCGTGGTCGTGGCGCCCGTGCGCTCGGTGCTGCAGCCGCAGGTCAAGGGGCTGGGCGACCTGGACCCGGTCGCCCTGAAGAGCGGGCAGACCGCCGACCTGAACGAGATCGTGGAGGCCCTCGCCGCCGCCGCGTACGCGCGCGTGGAACTCGTCGAGAAGCGCGGCGAGTTCGCCGTCCGAGGCGGGATCCTCGACGTCTTCCCGCCCACCGAGGAACACCCCCTGCGCGTCGAGTTCTGGGGCGACGACGTCGAGGAGATCCGCTACTTCAAGGTTGCCGACCAGCGGTCCCTGGAGGTCGCCGAGCACGGGCTGTGGGCGCCGCCCTGCCGTGAGCTTCTGCTGACGGAGGACGTACGCACGCGTGCGCGTGCCCTGGCCGAACAGCACCCGGAGCTGGGCGAGCTGCTCGGCAGGATCGCCGAGGGCATCGCGGTCGAGGGCATGGAATCCCTGGCGCCCGTCCTGGTCGACGACATGGAGCTGCTGATCGACGTCCTGCCCAAGGGCGCGATGGCCGTCGTATGCGATCCGGAGCGGGTACGCACGCGTGCCGCGGACCTGGTGACGACCTCACAGGAGTTCCTGCAGGCCTCCTGGGCGGCCACCGCGGGCGGCGGCGAGGCGCCGATCGACGTCGGCGCGGCCTCCCTGTGGTCCATCGCGGACGTCCGGGACCGGGCGCGCGAGCTGGACATGATGTGGTGGTCGGTGTCGCCGTTCGCGGCGGACGAAGAACTGGACGCCGACACCCTCAAGCTCGGCATGCACGCCCCCGAGACCTACCGCGGTGACACCGCCAAGGCCCTCGCCGACACCAAGGGCTGGCTCGCCGACGGCTGGCGCACGGTGTTCGTCACCGAGGCCCACGGACCCGCGGCCCGTACGGTCGAGGTGCTGGGCGGCGAGGGCATCGCGGCCCGCCTGGACGTGGAACTCGGGGAGATCGCCCCCTCCGTCGTGCACGTGGCGTGCGGCTCGATCGACTACGGCTTCGTCGACCCGGCGCTGAAGCTCGCCGTGCTCACGGAGACGGACCTGTCGGGGCAGAAGGCGGCAGGCAAGGACGGCGCCCGGATGCCGGCCCGCCGCCGCAAGACCATCGACCCGCTCACCCTGGAGGCGGGCGACTACATCGTGCACGAACAGCACGGCGTGGGCCGCTACATCGAGATGGTGCAGCGCACGGTGCAGGGCGCGACCCGCGAGTACCTGGTCGTCGAGTACGCCCCCGCCAAGCGCGGCCAGCCCGGCGACCGCCTCTACATCCCCACCGACCAGCTGGAGCAGATCACCAAGTACGTCGGCGGTGAGGCCCCGACCCTGCACCGCCTGGGCGGCGCCGACTGGACCAAGACCAAGGCGCGGGCCAAGAAGGCCGTCAAGGAGATCGCGGCCGACCTGATCAAGCTGTACAGCGCGCGCATGGCGGCTCCCGGCCACATCTTCGGCCCGGACACCCCGTGGCAGCGCGAGCTGGAGGACGCCTTCCCGTACGTGGAGACGCCCGACCAGCTCACCACCATCGCCGAGGTCAAGGAGGACATGGAGAAGTCGGTCCCGATGGACCGGCTGGTCTGCGGCGACGTCGGCTACGGCAAGACGGAGATCGCGGTCCGGGCCGCGTTCAAGGCGGTGCAGGACGGCAAGCAGGTCGCGGTGCTGGTGCCGACCACGCTGCTGGTGCAGCAGCACTTCGGGACGTTCTCCGAGCGCTACTCCCAATTCCCCGTCAACGTACGGGCGTTGTCGCGCTTCCAGTCGGACACCGAGGCGAAGGCGGTCCTGGAGGGGCTGCGCGAGGGCTCGGTGGACCTCGTCATCGGCACCCACCGACTGTTCTCCTCGGAGACCAAGTTCAAGGACCTGGGCCTGGTCATCGTCGACGAGGAACAGCGGTTCGGCGTCGAGCACAAGGAGCAGCTGAAGAAGCTGCGCGCCAACGTCGACGTACTGACCATGTCGGCGACCCCGATCCCCAGGACCCTGGAGATGGCGGTGACGGGCATCCGCGAGATGTCCACGATCACGACGCCCCCGGAGGAGCGCCACCCGGTCCTGACCTTCGTCGGCCCGTACGAGGAGAAGCAGATCGGCGCCGCCGTCCGCCGTGAACTGCTGCGCGAGGGCCAGGTCTTCTACATCCACAACCGGGTGGAGTCGATCGACCGGGCCGCGTCCCGGCTGCGCGAGATCATCCCGGAGGCGCGCATCGCCACCGCCCACGGCCAGATGTCGGAGTCGACGCTGGAGCAGGTCGTCGTCGACTTCTGGGAGAAGAAGTACGACGTCCTCGTCTCGACCACGATCGTCGAGTCCGGCATCGACATCTCGAACGCCAACACGCTCATCGTCGAGCGCGGCGACAACTTCGGCCTCTCCCAGCTGCACCAGCTGCGCGGCCGGGTCGGCCGCGGCCGCGAGCGCGGCTACGCGTACTTCCTCTACCCGCCGGAGAAGCCCCTGACGGAGACCGCCCACGAGCGCCTGGCCACCATCGCCCAGCACACCGAGATGGGCGCGGGCATGTACGTGGCCATGAAGGACCTGGAGATCCGGGGCGCCGGAAACCTGCTCGGCGGCGAGCAGTCGGGCCATATCGCGGGCGTCGGCTTCGACCTGTACGTCCGCATGGTCGGCGAGGCGGTCGCCGACTACCGGGCCTCCCTGGAGGGCGGCGTCGAGGAGGAGCCGCCGCTCGAGGTCAAGATCGAGCTCCCGGTCGACGCGCACGTCCCGCACGACTACGCCCCCGGCGAGCGCCTGCGCCTCCAGGCCTACCGCTCCATCGCCTCCGCCAACACGGAGGAGGACGTCAAGTCCGTACGCGAGGAACTCGTCGACCGCTACGGCAAGTTGCCCGAACCGGTGGAGAACCTGCTGCTGGTGGCGGGCCTGCGCATGCTCGCCCGCGCCTGCGGAGTCGGCGAGATCGTCCTGCAGGGCAACAACATCCGCTTCGCACCGGTGGAGTTGAGGGAGTCCCAGGAGCTCCGGGTCAAGCGGCTGTATCCGGGGACCGTCATCAAGCCGGCCGCGCACCAGGTGCTGGTACCGCGCCCGAAGACCGCGAAGGTGGGCGGGAAGCCGCTGGTCGGGCGCGAACTGCTGGGCTGGGTGGGCGAGTTCCTGACATCGATCCTGGGTTCGTAGGAGGATTCCGGGGTCGACGTCACGGACGACGAGGGGGAAGTCATGGGCCAGGCCGACGAGTTGACCGGGGAACGGGTACGGCAGCTGTGGCATCTGCTGGAACCGCTGCACGCCGTGCTGTACTACGCGCCGGAGGCGTTCGAGGAGGCGGCGGCGCTCGGATACGCCACCGGGGAACGCTGGCCGAGCTACTTCCCCTACCGGTCGGCGCCGTTGGGCGCGGTGGGCGCCGGGCAGGTGGCGTCCGCGTTCTACAGCTTCAGCCCGCGTATGGTCGCCGCACACATGGACGCGGCGTGGGCCGTGGCGAGTCCCGAGGACGTGCTCGAGGCGCGGCTGCGGGGGATCGACCGGGCCTACCGGGCGATCCTCGGGGACCGTGTCGACAGCCCCGAACTGGCGGAGGCGGCCACGTTCGCGCGGCGGGCCGCCGAGGCCGTGGACCTCGCGGGCCGGCCCCTGGCCGCGGCCGACGCGGCACTTCGGTGGCCCGAGGCCCCACATCTGCAGCTGTGGCACGCGGCCACCGTGCTGCGCGAGCACCGAGGGGACGGACATGTCGCCGCCCTGCTGGTGGCCGGGCTCGACGCGGTGGAGTCGCTCGTCTCGTTCGCTGCGGTCGGGGCGGCGTCCGTCGAGCGGTTCGAGAGCCGCGGCTGGAGCGCCGAGGAGTGGGCGGCCGCGCGGCAGCGGCTGGTGACCCGCGGGCTCGTCGACGAGGACGGTACGGCGACCGAGGCCGGGCGGGCGCTGCGCCGGCGCGTCGAGGACGACACGGACCGGCTCGCCGCCACGCCCTGGCGGGCCCTCGGTCCGGACGCGACCGGCCGACTCGCCGAGCTCCTGGGGGAGTTCTGGGTGGCCGTACTGTCGTCGGGCCTGCTGCCGTCGGAGACGACCTTGGGAATCGGGAAGGTCTGACCGGCGACGCTTGGTGATCGGGAAGGTCTGAGCGGTGACCCTGGTGATCGGGAAGGTCTGACCGGGGATCGGCAAGGTCTGACCGGGCAGGTGAAACCGTCCGCGGAGCCGGAGGCTCCGCGGACGGCCCCTGTGTGCAAGGTGGTTCGGCGTTCGCCGTTCCTACGGCTCTCGGGGTCCCAGCGGAGGGTCGAGTTCGCTCTAAGGCTGCTCGGGCCGGTCCCGGTCCCGGTCCATGCCCATCTGGCCCTCGATCTTCTGCTGCGCGTCGTCGACCTGGCCCTCGTACTTGTTGCCGGTCCGCTCGTTGACCTTCCGTTCCGCCGTGTCGGACATGTCCTTGGCCTTGTCCTGCATATGGCGGTTGCTCTTGAACCTGTCGAAGATGCCCATACAGAGCTCCTTCCGGAGTCGCTCAGCAACGACGATACGACCGATATGTTCCAAACGCCCACTGGAGTCGGTAGTGGTCCGGACCTCGTGAACGACTCCGTGCGCCCTGCCGCTACGGTGTGCGCGAAGCCGTACAAGGGAAGACGCCCCATGCGGGGGCGGACCGGTGGCAGGGGAGGGTACGCCGTGAGGCGTCTGAGGGGCGGGGCTGCGGCAGCCGTCGTGCTGGTGTTCGCCGTGGCCGGATGCAAGGCGGAGACGAAGACGGGGGCCGGCGGGTCGGAGCAGACCGGCGGCGGGGGCGCCGGCGGCGGGGGCGCCGCCCTCACGGCCGCCGAGTCGCTGACCGTGAAGGGGCGGGCACCGAAGACGGGTTACGCCCGTGACAGGTTCGGCACCGCCTGGGCCGACACCGACTCCAACAGCTGCGACACCCGGGACGACATCCTCAAACGGGACCTGGGGGACGTGAAGTTCACCGGCGGGACCTGCAAAGTGTCGTACGGCGTACTGGAGTCGGACCCCTACTCGGGCAAGAAGGTCACCTACCGGCGCGGCCGCAGCCTGGTCGACATAGACCACGTCGTCGCCCTCTCCGACGCCTGGCAGAAGGGCGCCAAGTACTGGGACGCCGGCAAGCGCATAGCCCTCGCCAACGACCCGCTCAACCTCATAGCCGTCGACGCGAGCACCAACCGGTCCAAGGGTGACGGCGACACGGCGACCTGGGTGCCGCCCAACAAGGGCTACCGGTGCACATACGTCGCCCGCCAGGTCGCCGTGAAGAAGAAGTACGAGCTGTGGGTGACCTCCGCCGAGAAGGCCGCGATGGAGAAGGTGCTCAAGACGTGCTCGGGGGAGAAGCTCCCCTCCGGCGGCAACCCGACCAAGGCGCCGGCCCGGTTCCACGCGGACTGAGCCGGACGCGGCGCCACCGGTTACCGGCGGTCGTCCTCCCGCCTACGGTGACCGCATGGAACTCAAGGTGTCGAACCTCGCCGAGCGCCCCGAGATGGCCGGGCCCGTCGTCGGCATGGCCAACAGCTGGCCGGAGTTCGTGACCCAGGACCTCGTGGGCGACGCCCACTACGGGCGGATCGCCACCGAACTTCCGGGACATGTCCTGTTCGCCGAGGACGAGCAGGACGAGGTCGTCGCCCACGCCTGCAGCGTGCCCTTCGCCCTCACCGCCGAAGGCCGCGGCGAACTGCCCGCCCGCGGCTGGGACCAGGTGCTCGTATGGGCCTTCGAGGATCTTCGCCACGGAGTGCGCCCCGACACCGTCAGCGCCATCGCCATCGTCGTCGCCCCGCACGTACAGGGCCGCGGTCTGTCCGCCCGCATGCTCTCCGCGATGCGCGACAACGCCCGCGCGCACGGCTTCACCGAGGTCGTCGCCCCGGTCCGCCCGAGCGCCAAACACCTCGAACCGCACACCCCGATCGAGGAGTACGCCCACCGGGTGCGCCCCGACGGACTGCCCCACGACCCCTGGCTGCGCGTGCACGCCCGGGCGGGGGCGAGGGTCGAACGGGTGGCACCGGCCTCCATGACCGTCTGCGGCTCGCTGCAACAGTGGCGCGAATGGACCGGACTGCCCTTCGACACCCAGGGCGACGTCGAGGTGCCCGGGGCGCTGGTGCCGGTGCGGTGCGAACCGGAGCGGGGCTACGCGGTGTACGTCGAGCCCAACGTGTGGATGCGGCACCGTCTGTGAACCGCCCGGGACCTTTCGTACGACGGGTTGACGGACGGGAAAGACGGCCGTGGGACCGGTGAAGTGATCAGCCCGACAACGGTTCCGTACAACCCGGGACCGGTTGTCCTTGTCGGCCTATACGCTCGGACTCGGCACTTACGTTCGTCCCATCAGGCCTCCAGGAGCAGCCATGCAGGGCCACGGCTACGCCCCGCCCCAGCCGCATCGACCCTCGACAGGGGTGTTGGTCCTGCTGCGCGTGATCTTCGTGGCCGTGGCGATCCTCAGCATCGGATTCCTGGCGTGGGTGGCGCCGCTGCGGGCGGCGATCGTGACCCGCAAGCGCGGCGACTGGTGGATCTTCGGGGGGTCGTTGGCGGTCCTCGGCACCAGTTTCGCCCTGCTCGCCACCGACAACACCGACGACTTCAGCACGCCGAAGGGCAGCGCAGGCATGATCATCCTGCTGCTCAACGCCGCGGCCTGTGCCGGCTATTACCTGTACGCGGACATACGCCACTACCGGCCCTACCCCGCCGGCTATCCGGTGCCCCCGGCCCAGGGCATGACCTATGGCTACCCGCAGCCCTCGTCGCCGTACGCGGCCACGCACCCGCAGATGCCGGCGACACCCCTGACCGCGCCCGCCCCCAACACCCCCGTACCGCCGCCCCCGTTGCGGCGCCCCGCGCCCGCCCGCATCGACCAGGTGCGCGCCGAACTCGACGAGCTCAGCGACTACCTGCGCAAGCACGACGGCAACCACGAGGGCGGAAGGTGACCATGGCGGCAGGACGTGTCGTCGCCGGCCGCTATGAGTTGTCCGCGCTCATCGGGCAGGGCGGCATGGGCCAGGTCTGGACGGCGTACGACGGGCGGCTTGACCGGCGGGTGGCGGTGAAGCTGCTGCGCCCCGACAAGGTGGCCGGCCAGGAGGCCGACGAACTGCGCCGCCGCTTCGTGCGAGAGTGCCGGGTGACCGCACAGGTCGACCACCCCGGCCTGGTCACGGTGCACGACGCGGGCAGCGAGGGCGAGGAGCTGTTCCTCGTCATGCAGTACGTCGACGGCGCGGACCTCTCCGACCACCTTGCCGAGCACGACCCGTACCCGTGGCAGTGGGCGGTCGCGGTCGCCGCGCAGCTGTGCGCCGCGCTGAGCGCCGTGCACGCCGTGCCGATCGTCCACCGCGACCTCAAGCCGCGCAACGTGATGGTGAAGCAGGACGGCACGGTCACCGTCCTCGACCTCGGCGTCGCCTCCGTGATGGACAACGACACCACCCGTCTCACGCACACCGGTTCGCCCATCGGCTCGCCCGCCTATATGGCGCCGGAGCAGGCGATGGGCGGCGCGGTCGGCCCGTACACCGACCTGTACGCGCTCGGCGTGGTGTTGCACGAACTCCTCAGCGGGGACGTGCCGTTCGCGGGTTCGACGGCGCTCGGTGTGCTGCACCGGCATCTGTACGAGCCGCCGGTGCCCGTGCGCCGTCTGCGCCCCGAGGTGCCCGAGGCCCTGGAGGCGCTCGTGCTGCGCCTGCTCGCCAAGGACCCGCAGCACCGCCCGGCCTCCGCGCAGGAGGTGTACGAGCACCTGGCCCTGCTCCTGCCCGCGCGCGGGACGCCCACGGGAGCGCCGCTCGACCCCACACGTCCCTTCCTGCGCCCGCACGCCCCCTGGCCGGACCGCGCGCGTACCCCCGCGCCCCAGCCCGCCCCTGCCGCGCCGGCCGCCCCCGCGGCCGAGAAACCGGACGTCGCCCGGGCCGTCGACGAGGTCAAACGTCTCCTCGGCGAGGGCCGCATCACCCCGGCCGTCGACATCCTCGGAGCGATCCTGCCCGCCGCCGCCGAACAGCACGGCGAGCACTCCCCGGTCGTCCGCACCCTGCGCAAGCAGTACGCGGCGACCCTCATGGACGACGGCCAGTACCGGCGCGCACTGCCCGAACTGCGCCGCCTCGCCGACGAACGCGCCGCCGAGGCCGGCCAGGCGGACCCGCAGTCGCTCCGCTTCCGCTACGAGGCCGCACAGTGCCTGGAGTCGCTGGGCGAGCCGGCGGCGGCGCTCGCCGAGTACCGCGCACTGCTGCCGTACTACGAGAACCAGTACGTGGCCGGCGACCCCGAGCTCTCGCACGACGTCCGCCGCCGTATCGGCCACCTCCTGCTCGCCCTCGGCGACCGGGCCGCCGCCCACGACACGCTCGGCCGGCTGCTGATGGACGTGGAGCGGCTGCGCGGCCCCGGCCACCCGCTCGCGGCGGAGGTACGACGCACGCTGCAGTGGCTGGGACAGGTGCGCGGCTAGATTTTGCCGTTCCCCGAGAATCTCTTGTGATCCACCGGGGGCGGGGTTTCCCGAACACATGAACGGCGCCGGATAGGTTGCGGTGCGTTTGCGCGCCGCGCGCCCGCACAAGTTCACGCACAACCAGGGGTGGGGTCACACATGTCCAGCCATCGTCAGTCGAAGAGACGCAGATACCTCACGTGGGGCGTCGCCGGTGCCGCCGTCGTCGCCGGAGCCGGCCTCGCCGCGCAGAGCTCCATGGCCGCCACCACCTGGCCCGCGCAGAAGACCTACACCGGCCGCGCCTTCGACGCCTGCACCGCCCCCTCCCTCGCCGCGATGAAGGCCTGGCACGGCGGCCTCTACGGCGCCGCCGCCGTCTACGTCGGCGGCAAGAACCGCGGCTGCTCCCAGCCCAACCTCACCGCCTCCTGGGTGAAGTCGGTCAGCACGGTCGGCTGGAAACTCATCCCGCTCTACGTCGGCGCCCAGCCGCCCTGCCAGACCGGATCCAACCCCGAGAAGCTCACCGCGTCCACGGCAGCCTCCCTCGGCGCGAGCGACGCCGCCGACGCGGTCTCCAAGGCGTCGGCGCTCGGCATGAAGGCCGGCAGCCCGATCTACCTGGACATGGAGGCGTACGACAGCACCAACAAGTCGTGCAACGACGCCGTGCTGACGTACGTGCGCGCCTTCGACAAGACGCTGCGCACGAAGACGTACCGCGCGGGCTACTACGGCTTCACCAGTTCCAGCGCCAAGGCGATCGCGAACGCCACCGACAAGACCGACCTGCCGGGCAACCTCTGGTACGCGCTGTGGGACAAGCAGAACACCACGACCGCGGACTGGCCCTTCGGCTCGACCCAGTTCACCGGTCACAGCCGCGGTCACCAGTACATGGTCAACAGCAAGGAGACGCGCGGCGGCTACACGATCACCGTGGACCGCGACGCGTGGGACGCGCCGGTGGCCATCACCGGCTGACCCCTCCCGGTACACCGCGGGGCGCGGCGGTGCCCGAAGTCCTGATGAATCGTTGGTCGAATGGGTTGGCCAGAGCTTGGTCACTGCCTAACATCGATCACCGCAAGACTTTGTGCACCGTCGCACAATCTCCTCGGGAGGCTTCCTTGCACCGCCGTCGCACCGCGCTCGTCCTCACCGCCGCGATCGCCGCCGCGGCCCCCCTCCTGACCGCCTGCGGAAACGACGCGCATCCTGGCGCGGCAGCCGTCGTCGGCGGGCAGCGGATCACCGTGGCGCAGCTGGAGACCCGGGTGAACGAGGTGCGTACCGCGCAGCGGGCGGCCGTGAAGGACGAGGCGCAGTACCAGCAGGCCGTCGCGCAGACCGGCAGCCTCACCCGCGACACCCTGCACGGCATGGTCCTCGACCAGGTGCTGCACCGCGCCGCCCAGGACGCGTCCGTGAGCGTCACCCCCAAGGAGATCCAGCAGATGCGCACCGGCCTGGAGCAGCAGGTCGGCGGCTCCAAGGCCCTTCAGACGGCCTGGCTGCAGCAGTACGGGGTCGCCCCGCAGCGCCTCGACGACAACCTCCGCCTCCAGCTCGAGGCCCAGAAGCTCGCCCAGACACTCGGCACCGACACCAGCAAGCCGGCCTTCTGGAACGCCCTGTCCAAGGCCTCCAAGGAACTCCACGTCGATCTCAACCCGCGCTACGGCGCCTGGGACGTCCAGAAGAGCAGCCGCGTCGACGCCAAGACCCCGTGGGTGCGCGAGGTCACGGCGACCGGCACGAAGCAGACCGCGTAACCGGCGTAGCGGTCCGGCAGAGCCGCCCGCCCTCCGGACCACCGCCTGTGGACAACTCCTGGGGCTGTCGGCGGTGTGCGTTACGTTCGGATGGTGAACGCAACCAGCCCCGAAGAGGCCCCCGGCCGCATCGTTCTGCTCACCACCAGCCACCGCGTCGCGCCCGGCCTGCTGTCCTGGCCCGCCTGGCAGGCACTGCACGCCGCCGACCGCGTGCTGTGCGCGGACGGCGCCCACCCGCAGCTGCCGTATCTGCGGGAGGCGGGGATACGGGTCGACGAGGGCGCCCCCGCCGCCGAGGAGCTGGTCGACGCGTGCGCGGGCGGCCGGACGGTCGTCGTGGTCGCGACGGGCGAGGGTGAGCCGGACCTGACCGACGGCCTCTCCCGCCTCGCCGGCTCCGGCCGCGTGAGCATGCCCGACCTGGAACTCCTCCCCGCTTCCTACGACCTCCCGGGTGCCCGCCTCCTGGACCTCGTCCAGGTCATGGACCGCATCCGGGCCGAGTGCCCGTGGTCCTCCCAGCAGACCCACAAGGGCCTGGCGAAGTACGGCATCGAGGAGGCGTACGAACTCGTCGAGGCGATCGAGGAGGGCGACCGCGACGAACTGCGCGAGGAGCTGGGGGATGTCCTGCTGCAGGTCGTCTTCCATTCCCGCATCGCGGAGGAGGACCCGGACACCCCCTTCTCGATCGACGACGTGGCGGGTGGCATCGTCGCGAAGCTCATCCACCGCCACCCGCACGTCTTCGGCGACGAAACGGCATCGACGCCGGAGGAGGTCAAGGAGCACTGGCTGCGCACGAAGGCGGTGGAGAAGCAGCGGGAGTCGGTGACGGAGGGCATCCCTCTCGGCCAGCCGGGTCTCGCCCTCGCGTCGAAGCTGGCTTCGCGGGTACGGACGGCGGGGCTGGACGTACCGCTGCCGAAGGCCGAAGGCATCGGCTACGAGCTGCTGGCACTGGCGGTGCACGCCGAGGCGGCGGGCGTGGACCCGGAGGCGGCGCTGCGGGCGGCGGCTCGGGCCTATCGGGACGCGATCAGGCAGACGGAGGACCGGGGCCGGTCAGCCGGCGGTGAACCGCACGGGCAGGTCTCGTAGTCCGCGCATGATGAGCCCGCCCCGCCAGCGCAGGTCGGCAGGGTCGGCGGCGAGCTCGAGGTCGGGCAGGCGGCGCAGCAGCGTCTCGAGGGCGGTGCGGCCTTCGAGGCGGGCCAGGGGGGCGCCGAGACAGTAGTGGATGCCGTGGCCGTATCCGACGTGCTGGTTGTCCCGGCGGGAGAGATCGAGCGCGTCGGGTTCCGAGAAGCGAGCGGGATCGCGGTCCGCCGCGGCGAGGACGACCAGTACGGGGTCGCCGGTGGCGATGCGCTGTCCGCCGATGGTGAGGGGCTCGGTGGCGAAGCGCCAGGTGGCCAGTTCCACGGGTCCGTCGTAGCGGAGCAGTTCTTCTATGCCGGTGTCGAGCAGTCCGCTCTCACCGCGCTCGATCGACTCCTGGAGCCGGCGCCGCTGCCCGGGGTTTCGCAAAAGCGCATATGTCCCATTGCCGATGAGGTTGATGGTGGTTTCAAAACCTGCGAAGAGCAGCACGAAGCACATCGCGGCGGCTTCGTTCTCGGTGAGATGTTCACCGTGGTCGGAGGCGCGGATGAGGTCCGAGATCAGGTCCTCGCCGAGGTCGCCCCGCTTGCGGTGGATGAGTTCGGCGAGATAGCCGCGGATCTTCTTCACGGAGCGGGCGACGCCGCCGCGCGGCCCCCCGCCGTGCCGGATCATCATCCCTGCCCAGTCGCGGAAGTCGTCCTGATCCTCGCGCGGGACGCCGAGCAGGTCGCAGATCGCGTAGATGGGGAGGGGGAAGGCGAAGTCGTGGATCAGATCGGCCTCGCCGTGCGGCGCGAACCGGTCGATGAGCGTGTCCGTCAACTCCTGCAGCCGCGGCGTGAATTCCGCCACGCGGCGTGGGGTGAACGCCTTGGAGACAAGGCGGCGCAGCCGGGTGTGGTCCGGCGGGTCGATGTTGAGCAGATGCGTCATGAGATTGGCGCTGCGCTCACCCGGGATGCCGGTCCTGCTCTTGCCCTGTGCGTCCTCGGCGTGATGGTCGGGGTTCTTCGAGAGCCGTCCGTCCGCGAGCGCCTGACGCGCGTCGGCGTAGCGGGTCACCAGCCAGGCCTCGACCCCGCTGGGAAGTTTCGTCCAGTGGACGGGGGAGTGCTCGCGCAGCCAGGCGTAGGCCGGATACGGGTCGCTGGCGAACTCCCAGGTGAAGAGTTCGGGGGCGGCGTTCGGGACGTTCACATGACGACCGTATCGGGAGCCGCCGGTGAATGGGCCGCCGCAGAGAACCGGTCAAAGATGACACGCTTTCAACTCTGTGATCTTCACGTGATCTACGCGGCATTAACTTGTGACAAGTGATCGGCAGCCGCTACGTTCACGGTTCAATAACGGCGCCCAAAGCTTCACGCGCCGTGGTTACTGCTGTCTCGCGAAAGGCCTCCGCATGCTCTCCGGGAACGGTCGACACCGTCGCCCCCGTCAGGCTCCGGCCCTCCTCGTCGCGGCCGGGGTGACCGGCTCCGCCATCGCCATCCCGCTCCTCGGGGCCGCCGGCGCACACGCCGCCGACGGCACCACCTGGGACAAGGTGGCGGAGTGCGAGACCGGCGGCGCCTGGAGCGAGAACAGCGGCAACGGCTTCTACGGCGGCCTCCAGTTGACCCAGGAGAACTGGGACAAGTACGGCGGCCTGGACTACGCCCCCAGCGCCGACCTGGCCAGCCGGAGCCAGCAGATAGCCGTCGCCGAGAAGCTCCTGGACGACCAGGGCGTCGGCGCGTTCCACACCTGCGGACTGACCTCCGGGCTAAGCAAGGACTCGGGTTCGGCCGATGTCGACACGGGCATTCTGGGCCTCGGTTCCGGTTCATCCGACTCATCTGATACATCCGGACTGTCCAACTCATCGGGCAATGCTCCGGGTAAGTCCTCCTCGTCGGATTCGTCCTCCAGTGCTTCGCCTTCCGCTTCCACGGGTGCGACGGACAAGTCCACCGAATCCAGTACATCCGCCACACCCTCCACCTCCTCGTCCAAGACGGCCGCGAGCAAATCGAAGGATGGCGACAGCTCATCCGCGGATCCGGCGAAGGGTGACCGCTCGGACAACTCCGAGCAGGCGGCGGGTTCTTGGAGCCTCGTCGACACCGGTGCGCTCGGCACCGGCCGGCACCGCGGCGCCAGCGCCGCCGAGACCAAGGCCGACAGCGGTACGGGCGACACGTACACCGTCCACGCCGGCGACACCCTCGCCTCCATTGCCGACTCCCTTGACCTGGACGGCGGGTGGCGGGCGCTCTATGCCGAGAACAAAAAGGACATCGGTACCGACCCGAACCACATCTTCGCCGGTCAGACCCTGCGACTCGGTACCGAATAGGGCGAAAAGCAACGGGAGTTCGCGTCACACTTCGCGCCGAATGTCCGGTTTGGTGAAAGTGTGGGATGAGTCTCAGAAGCCCTGATCGTCTTTGAAATTCCGCGGATCGCGTGTCTACGGTCATCACCGCTCGTCACCACGAGCCCCGGCTGCCGCAACGCCGAATCCTGCCAGCGGCCGTACGGGAACAGTCGTCGCTTAACAGCGCCGTAGGCAGGAGCGGGGGACCCAAGGTAAGTGCCGGGCCCAGCAGTTGAGCTGGATCCGGCTTGGGGTTAAGCCGTGCACCGGGAGGTGTGCGGCCGGGCAACTCAACCGGCCCGAACCCGACAGCTCACCTCGCAGGCGTCGGTGAGGGGATCCACCATGCTGTTTTCCAGCAAGGGCAAGCACCGCCGTCCGTCCAAGGCCACCCGTGCCGCCGCGATCGCCGGCGTCGCCGGTGTCGCCATAGCCGCCCCGCTGATGGCGGCCGGCAACGCCTCCGCCGCCACCGCCTCCGAGTGGGACACCGTCGCCCAGTGCGAGTCCGGCGGCAACTGGTCCATCAACACCGGCAACGGCTACTACGGCGGCCTGCAGTTCTCCGCCTCCACCTGGGCCGCCTACGGCGGTACGCAGTACGCCTCCACCGCCAGCCAGGCCTCCAAGGCGCAGCAGATCACCGTCGCCGAGAAGGTCCTCGCCGCCCAGGGCAAGGGCGCCTGGCCGGTCTGCGGCACGGGCCTGTCCGGCGCCGCCTACAACGGTGGCAGCGCCTCGGGCTCCTCCAGCTCCAGCAGCGACACCTCCACCCGCTCGACCGAGCAGCAGAGCGCCTCCCGCTCCGCCGAGCGCCCGACCGCCAAGAAGACCGTCACCACCCCGACCGGCAAGAAGGTCAAGAAGGGTGATGGCGAGTACAAGGTCGTCAAGGGCGACACCCTCAGCTCGATCGCCGAGAAGCACCACGTCAAGGGTGGCTGGCAGAAGCTGTTCAAGCTGAACAAGGACATCGTCTCCGACGCCGACTTCATCTACCCGGGTCAGCAGCTGCACCTCAAGTGACAGAGGGCCGGTAGCTGAACCACAGGGCCCTGACAGCCGTGTCCTTCACCATGGAGGCCACGTGAGGGCCTCCCCCGTCCCCACGGGCTCCCCGCTCCGGTGCGTGTTCCCCCGTACGCACCGGGGCGGGGCTTTTTTGTGCGACCGTTGAACAGACCTCTTTGTTCCGTTCGGAAACAATTTACTCTCGGTTCTGCTCAAGGGATGGTCGATCGCGTGGCCGATCGGCCGGAGGCGGTTAGGCTCGTCTCGCAGACCCACCGCGGTATGCGTACCCGCGTCACATCCCATGAAGGAGATGCTCGTGCCGTCCATCGACGTCGTCGTAGCCCGGGAAATCCTGGACTCCCGAGGCAACCCCACGGTCGAGGTCGAGGTCGGCCTCGACGACGGCAGCACGGGTCGTGCCGCCGTCCCGTCCGGCGCCTCCACGGGCGCCTTCGAGGCCATCGAGCTCCGCGACGGTGACCCCAACCGCTACCAGGGCAAGGGTGTCGAGAAGGCCGTCCTCGCCGTCATCGAGCAGATCGGCCCGGAGCTGGTCGGCTACGACGCCACCGAGCAGCGCCTGATCGACCAGGCGATGTTCGACCTGGACGCCACCGACAACAAGGGCTCGCTCGGCGCCAACGCCATCCTCGGCGTCTCCCTCGCCGTCGCCCACGCCGCCTCCGAGGCCAGCGACCTCCCCCTCTTCCGCTACCTGGGCGGCCCGAACGCGCACCTGCTGCCGGTGCCGATGATGAACATCCTGAACGGCGGCTCGCACGCCGACTCCAACGTGGACATCCAGGAGTTCATGATCGCCCCGATCGGCGCGGAGTCCTTCTCCGAGGCCCTGCGCTGGGGCGCCGAGATCTACCACACCCTCAAGAAGGTGCTGAAGACCAAGGGCCTGTCCACCGGCCTCGGCGACGAGGGCGGCTTCGCCCCGAACCTGGAGTCCAACCGAGCCGCGCTCGACCTCATCATCGAGGCCATCAAGCAGGCCGGTTACATCCCCGGCGAGCAGATCGGGCTCGCGCTCGACGTCGCCGCCTCCGAGTTCTACAAGGACGGCAAGTACGAGTTCGAGGGCAAGTCCCGCTCGGCCGCCGAGATGACCGAGTACTACGAGGAGCTCGTCTCCGCGTACCCGCTCGTCTCCATCGAGGACCCGCTGTACGAGGACGACTGGGCCGGCTGGAAGGTCATCACCGACCGGATCGGCGAGAAGGTCCAGATCGTCGGCGACGACCTCTTCGTCACCAACCCCGAGCGCCTCGCCCGCGGCATCGAGGAGGGCACCGCCAACGCCCTGCTCGTCAAGGTGAACCAGATCGGCTCGCTGACCGAGACCCTGGACGCCGTCGAGATGGCCCAGCGCAACGGCTTCAAGTGCATGATGTCCCACCGTTCCGGCGAGACCGAGGACGTCACCATCGCCGACCTCGCGGTCGCGGTGAACTGCGGCCAGATCAAGACCGGCGCCCCGGCCCGCTCGGACCGCGTCGCCAAGTACAACCAGCTGCTGCGCATCGAGGAGATCCTCGACGACGCCGCGGAGTACGCCGGCCGCTCGGCCTTCCCGCGTTTCAAGGGCTGATCCATCAAGGGCTGAGCCGTACAGGGTCAAGCCCGAGCCAGTCGTACGTACGTCCCCGCACCGGTCCCGTACCGTGTGCGGGGACGTTCGCACGTATGAAGGCACGTATGCAGGGGAGGCGGGAATGGCCGTGAAGGACCGGGACCGGTTCTCCACCGCGACCAGGATCAAGCTGCTCGGCGAGCAGACCGCGGCCCGTGTCTACCGCTCCCAGACCAAGCGGCAGGCCCGCCGCTCGCGGCTGACCGGCCGGGCGGCGCTGCTCGCCCTGGTCCTGTGCTCGCTGGTCGTGGCCCTCGCGTATCCCATGCGGCAGTACGTCTCCCAGCGCTCCGAGATCGCCGATCTCCATCGGCAGAAGCAGCAGGCCAGGCAGCGGGTCGAGCAGCTGCGCGACCTCAAGGCGCGCTGGCAGGACGACGCCTACGCCGAGCAGCAGATCCGGGAGCGGCTGCACTATTTGATGCCGGGCGAGACGGGCTTCGTCGTCATCGACCCGAACGCGGCCAAGCAGTCGCGGGTCGATCTGGGTGCGGCCGACCGCCCCTGGTACACGAACATCTGGGACGGCGTCGACAAGTCAGACGCCTCCGACCAATGAACTGACGCGCAAACCCGACGCGCAAACCCGACGCGCAGAACAGACGCGCAGAACAGACGCGCAGAACAGACGCGCAGAACAGACGCACAGAACTGATCCAGAGAAAGACAGGCATGGAAACGCCCCCGCCGCCCACCCCGCGCACCGAGCCCACCGACGCGGACGTCGAGGCCTTCAAGCAGCAGCTCGGGCGGCCGCCGCGCGGGCTGCGCGCCATCGCGCACCGCTGCCCCTGCGGTCAGCCGGACGTCGTCGAGACGGCGCCCCGGCTGCCCGACGGCACGCCCTTCCCGACGACGTACTACCTGACGTGCCCGCGCGCCGCCTCGGCGATCGGCACGCTGGAGGCGAACGGCGTCATGAAGGAGATGACGGAGCGGTTGCAGACCGACCCGGAGCTCGCCGCCGCGTATCGCTCCGCGCATGAGGACTACATCGCGCGCCGTGACGCCATCGAGGTGCTGGAGGGCTTCCCGAGCGCGGGCGGTATGCCGGACCGGGTGAAGTGTCTGCATGTGCTGGTGGGCCACTCGCTGGCCGCGGGGCCGGGGGTGAATCCGCTGGGCGACGAGGCGATCGCGATGCTGCCGGAGTGGTGGAGCAAGGGGGCGTGTGTGGAGCCGGGCGCCGACGAGTGACCGTCTCTGGGGGCTGCGCCCCCAGATGGGCTGAGAGATGCTGACCGGCGCTGGAAAATGCCAGGTCGGCGTTGAAAGTGCGAGACCGGCTGAAAGTGCCGCGCCGGCGCCGAACAGCTCACACGAATACAGAAGGGCACCCCATGACCCGCGTCGCCGCCATCGACTGCGGTACGAACTCGATTCGGCTCCTTGTCGCCGACGCCGACCCCGAGACCGGTGAACTGGTCGACCTGGACCGGCGGATGACCATCGTGCGGCTCGGGCAGGGCGTCGACCGGACCGGGCGGCTGGCTCCCGAGGCGCTGGAGCGGACGTTCGCTGCTTGCCGGGACTACGCCGCGATCATCAAGGAGCACGGCGCCGAACGGCTCCGTTTCGTGGCCACCTCGGCCTCCCGGGACGCCTCGAACCGCGGCGAGTTCGTCCGCGGCGTCGTGGACATCCTCGGCGTCGAGCCCGAGGTCATCACCGGGGACCAGGAGGCCGAGTTCTCCTTCACCGGTGCGACCAAGGAGCTGACGGGCAGCGACCACCTCGCCAGGCCCTACCTCGTCGTGGACATCGGCGGCGGCTCCACCGAGTTCGTCGTGGGCGAGGACCAGGTGCGCGCGGCGCGCTCGGTCGACGTCGGCTGTGTGCGGATGACCGAGCGGCACCTCGTCCGGGACGGTGCCGTCACCGACCCGCCGGCCGAGGAGCAGATCGCGGCCATGAGCGCGGACATCGAGCGGGCCCTCGACCTCGCCGAGGAGACGGTTCCGCTGCGCGAGGCACGCACGCTGGTCGGGCTCGCGGGGTCGGTCACGACCGTGTCGGCGATCGCGCAGGAGCTGCCCGAGTACGACTCGGAGCGCATCCACCACTCCCGGGTCTCCCGCGACAAGGTCCGCGAGATCACCGAGTGGCTGCTGAGCTCCACCCACGCCGAGCGCGCGGCCGTTCCCTCCATGCACCCGGGGCGCGTCGACGTCATCGCCGCGGGGGCCCTCGTACTGCTCTCGATCATGGAGCGGATCGGGGCGGAGGAGGTCGTGGTGAGCGAGCACGACATCCTCGACGGCATCGCCTTCAAAGTGGCAGAAAAGATCCACTCAGACGAGAGGGCGACTGACCTGCGGTGATGCATTGACGCACAGTGGGTCCCCTACTCACCAGAGGTGTACCGGGCCCGTGCTCTTTTGCAGCGGCGTTGCCGGGCATGGTGCCTTGGTGCGCCGCACGGTGTGGTAACGCCCGGGCGGGTCAGCAAACTTCCCCTCGCCTTCGCATTCGGTGGGTTATCTTCGAGATCGCCGATCTAGGGGGTGTCGCTGAGTTGAGGCGGTATGGGGAACCGCGATTTTTGCGGAGCGTGGACTATAGCGTTGAGGTGGCCGGAGGAGTGGGCATTTCGGGGGCGCGGTTCATTGTGAGTGCCACAGATTTGTTTCCGTATGCCCGCGATATGGAGCAAATTCGCTCATCTGCCGCACAGGATATCCCCCGGGGGCTCACGTGGAGTGAGTCCGCTGGGGGAATAGATTTGCATAATACTCCCGCTGGGTATGATCTGATGGGAGAGTACGCTGCTATCTGTGAAGAGTCATGGAGGGGGGTCGACCGGCAGTCCCTTGCGCATTGGGATTTCCTTAAGGACTTCCTTATTCTTGATCGCCAGCTTATGGTGCCAGAATTTGGATCTCCGCCAAAATCGTGGGTGGATCTGCGCAATATTGCGACGTCCGGCATCGCGGGCATTGCCGCTTTCGGCAATGGTGGGGGAGTCCCGACGATGCTGCTCGTGTGGGCTGGCGGGACCGTTGTTGTGCGCTTTCTGGACCCTATTGCGATTGAGGCGGGCAAGGCTACGGCCGAGGGTGTCGGTCATGCAATTCGACGGGCCTTCGGGTTGTCTGCGACTCCGTCGCTCGGGGTCGGCGAGGAAACAGTCCAACCCGCACTTCAAGCACCTTCGGGGAGGGAGGTACCCGGAGAGGATAGTTCTCCCGAGGATTGATTTCCTGGTGGCTCTTGCTCGCGGCTGGCAATCCTGTATGTGAACGGCGCGGCGTTCTTCGTCCTTGCTCGTACGTCAACGAGTAGGTGTTCAGGGCAATCCGTGCCTGCTTCTCATCTCTCACTGGCAATTCGACTCTGGCTGAACTTGCACGCTTCGCGATCGACGTCCCTCAAGAACACCGTCTACCTGCGCCCGCTGGTGGAGTACTGGGCGGGCGTCTTCGACTGGCGGGCGATCGAGAAAGCAGCTCAACGAGACGTACGCGCATCACCGGCTCGACATCGGCGGAACGCCGGTGCATTTCATGTGCGAACCGGGCTAGGGAGGGCTAGGGACTGGCGTCGGTGGCCCTGATCCTGATACATGGATGGGCGTGGACATTCCTGGACTGGAGCCGGGCGATGTGTCGCTGGCCGATCCAGCGGCCCACGGTGGTGGCCTGGCGGACGCGTTCGACGTGATCGTTTCAATTATTTTCATTATGCAATCAGTGCGGGGGCGTGATGAAGCTTCTCCTTACCGACTCCGGTGTCAAGAACGCAAGCATGCTGGCGGCGCTGGTCGATCTCCTGGGCAAACCGATCGCCGAGGCCAGCGCCCTCTGCATCCCCACCGCAGGGTACGGGGGCCAGTACGGGGATCCGGGCGGACCATGGCGTTTCATCAGCGGCCGGTCCCCTAATCCCATGACCGAGTTGGGGTGGAAGTCGGTGGGCGTGCTGGAGCTCACCGCACTGCCCAGCATCGGCAAGGAACGCTGGGTCTCCTGGGTCCGAGAGGCAGACGCCCTGCTAGTGAACGGCGGCGACGCGCTGTACCTGTGCCACTGGATGCGGGAGTCCGGACTGGCCGATCTCTTCCCGTCGCTGCGCGACACGGTCTACGTAGGGCTCAGTGCCGGGAGCATGGTGCTGACGCCCCGCATCGGGGAGGACTTCGTCGGCTGGAAGCCGCCCACCGGTGACGACAGCACGCTCGGGGTCGTCGATTTCTCCATTTTCCCGCACCTCGACAGCCCGGATTGTTCGGAGAACACCTTGGCCGAGGCGGAACGGTGGGCTGCCGAGATAAAGGGTCCGGCGTACGCCATCGACGCTCAGACCGCCATCAAGGTGACCGACGGCGGCGTCGAGGTCGTCTCCGAGGGGTACTGGAAGCTGCTCAACCCAGCATCATGAACATCGACGATCTTCCCGTCCTCGAGTTCGCCGGGCCGGGGCCGGGGCGTGAGTCCGGGATCGAAGGATCGAAGGATCGAAGCGAGCCTCGCAAGCGTGTGAGCATTCAGGCCCCCGACCAGGCCGAACTCGTAGTTCACTCAGGATTTCCACGACACACTCAGGCCCATGCGGCAGCCCGGTCATCGCGGTCTTGATGCTCACGGGAAGAACGCGTGAGCATCTGTCTGCCGACCCTTTTTGCGGTGGGTGGCCCATGCCTTGGCGGCGGCGGTAAGGGCGGCCCTGTGAGGCATGGGGCGCGTGCGCTCCCAGTTCTTCCACGCGGTGCAGACCGTGCGCGCGAACATCGTCAAGGTGGCAGGGGCGGCGGCGCTGTACGCGGGAACCTGCTGGGCGATCGTCTCGGCCTGTTCCGGTGTATGGCCGGCGGAGATGAGCCGGGGGATCGTCAGCGCGGTGTCTGCCCAAGCGGGGGCGGGGCAGGCAAGGGCCCAGTCCAGTAGCAGCAGCTCGCCCGTACCGGTCACCACCATGTTGTGCGGGGACATGTCCGTGTGCGCGAGGCCCCGGCCCTGCAGCCCAGGAGGCACGTCCTCGGGCAGGAACTCCGCCCAACGTGCGTGAAGTGGCTTCTTGCGCAGAGCCTCGGGCCATGGCCTCTCGGATACGACGGTGAGGGTGTGGATAAGAGGAGCGAGATCATCGGACCCGGGAGTCAGGTCCGGATGCCGCCCCTCGACGTACTCGTATCCGTAGAGCAGCCATCCGCCGGCATCGACTTCCCACAGCACACGGGGAGCTTGGGGCGCATTCCGCGTGACCTGGGCCTCGTGGCGGTATACCCACGCCTGTGGATCGTCCTGGAGGGTGCCTTTGACGAACGCTCGGCCTGCCTGTGCGTGGATGGTGCAGGCGAGCCAGGACATGACGCCGTGCGGTGCGGTCTCGGCCTGCTCGACCGGTCCCGTGTGGTGCTCGACGGCGGCCCGTGCCGCAGCTGGTAGGGCGTGCCATTCGATGCGGTCCACCCGCGATCTCCCGCGTTGGTTGAGCAGTACAGGCCGGACCTCCGGCCTGGCCACAGCGTGGCACAGACCGGAGCCAAGCGGGGGAACGTCACGGATGGTTCGGGCTGTCAGAGCAGTTGGCGTGACACTGCGAGCACTCCGCTAGGTCGAGCTCGGGCCAGAACTCCATGTCGATCTCGTACCCCGCGAGGGTGATTGTGTCCACGGTCCGGGCGCGCAGAGCCTTGCCGCCGCCGTGTTCCTCCTTGTCGAGGAATCCGGGCTGGTGGTGCAGGAAGCGGCCGAATCGCTGCTCGCAGAACTCTGCGTAGTCCTTGCTATGGAGCAGGAAGATGTGCCAGAAGTCGTCGACGAGCGGTGAGGGGCTGAGTGGCCGGCCGGCGTAGTCGCATGCCGCGAGGAAAGCGAGCATCTGGCCGACACCACGGTCTGCCTTCTCTTCTGTCAGCTGCGGGAACTTGGCGCGCATGTTGTCGGCCAGGGTTGCGTGCAGTTCCGGGCTGATCAGCATCCGCGCGTCGGCCGCCGTGCGGTTCTCTGTGGTGGTCACGTTTCTTGCCTCCTGGCGTGAGTGATGCAGAGGACGTGGTGGTGCTTGCCTCAGGCCTGACTTGTCTGTGAGGGCAGCCTGCGGTGGCGTGGGTGGTGCGACCCTGACCCTGCGGTCGCCGTGGGTCCGTTCACATCGGGTCGGGATCTCAGACGCTGGGCCTGTCGGAGACGTGGCAGGGACACGCGCAGCGGGGCATGAGGAGAATGCCCGTTGCTCTGGGGAGCGGGACGTCCTTGGTTTGGCGGCACTCGCGGTGCAGTTCCTCGTATCCCTGCCTCTGGGCGAGTGCGCATTCCGCCGACATCGGCGAGACTTCCGTGTACGACGCAGTCATTCCGTGTCTTCGTCGTCCGGGCTGCGGCCTACGATCACGAGCGCCCGTACGACTTCGGGGCTGCACAGGTGACCCGGCCGAGTCATCGGCACCGCCCAGTACGACGCTCGCGTGTGCTGGTCCATTTCGGTGTGGTCAGAGCGCGGCACACCAAGGTAGGTTCCGCCGCTCAGGCACTCGGCATCCGACGCCGTCCACTCCGGGGAGGTACCGACCGGTACGAGGGCGTAGTAACGGCGGAATCCGGGGTCGTGAATGACCGGACCGCGCAGGTGCTGGGCAAGTCGAGCGCCCACGATGGGCGGCTCGTCGCTCATGACGGCGACGTGGATGATGTGATCGGGAATTCGGATGGCCTCGAAGCTTTGCCCCAACGGGATGAGTGCGAGCGTCGCGATACTGCTCCATTCGTCACACACCGCACTGGGTGACGGATGTGCCGAGGCCACCCACTCCTCGACCGTCTCGAACTGTAATGCTCTCGGTGGGGATGTGCGGGTCCCCTGCGGGGCCGTAATCTCGCCCATGTCCACGCTCCTTCTCTGTACTGAGCGTTGGCCACGCCCCCCCCGGGATCGTCGCGATCGGTCGCCGGGGTCTGCGGACCATCCAACGGCGTTCAGGCGGCTGGCCCATTGCTGCGGCATCCGCATGTGACGACTTGCCACACGCGAGTGTCGCCACGGACCACGACGTGGCCAGCCGTGCGCAGGGTCCTGTTGACAGCCCCGCAGTAGAAGCAGGCCTCACCGTGCAGTCGAACGATGCTCACTTGCCCGTCGACGACCGTGGGCGCGAGTGGGAGGCCTTCAGGCATTCCCGGCTCCCATCTGCTGGTTCCTACGCGTGTGACAGATGGTGGGGGCAGGGAAGGGGCACAAGTACCCCGGTGAGGGGTAGCTGGGGTAGCCGACTCAGGTGGCGGCGCACCATTCGGCGAAGTTGGTGAGCGTCTCGGAGTCAGCGCGCTTCAAACGGCGCAGCGTGGCAGCGTCCTCACGGACCCATGGGTGTTCTCGGGTGTGCTGTGGAGCGATACGGCGGGCTACTTTCAGCGATTCGAACGAGTCGTCCACGAAGCCGGACCACAGTTGAGCGCGGGCAAGTTCGATGTAGAACCCGGAGCGTCGTTCGGCCGGCAGATCCGTTGACGGCTTCCACTTGCTTGCAATGTCGAGTGCACGGGCGAGGTGATCGTCCCCGAGGCTCACCGCTACGGACACCTCATGGATGCGTAGGGAGTCGGGACCAAAAGCGGTGCCGTAGTAAACGTCCTCCGGGACCCTGCTCGCCAGGGCTCGGGCCTCGTTGAGATGGGCGGCAGCGGCAGAGACGTCATGCGCCCGGCCGGCGATGACGGCGGCCCGCATGTGGAGCGTGCCCCGTACTGCGGTCTCCGTAGTTGTGGCAGGGGCGGGCGCGGCACTCAAGGCCCCTTCCAGTGCGCGCAGACCAGGGCCGTGAGCACGGGCGGCGAAGAATGTCTCCGTGCGCACGTAGGCAACGGACGCAGTCAACAACGGGTCGGCAGCCTCGGGAGCGGCCCATCGCATGAGTTCGATCAGGCGGGCGGACAAGTCGCGGGCGCCGAACTTGTAGGCGACGGCATCCGCGGAGCGGCAGGCACGGACCAGAAGCCCGGCGAGTTCGGTCCGCTCGCCGATGGCGGCTGCCTGGTAGGCGCGGGCGAGTTCCGTGAGCAGGTCGGGAAGCTTCCGGGCGATGCGCGTGTACTGGGCTGCCAGTCGCCAGTGGGCCGCCTCGACGACTGCTGTGTGCAGGTCCTGGACGGGACGGACGGGGCCGTCGTCCGGGACGTCGTACGCCGCGATGGCATCGGAGAGCATCGGCAGTGCGTCGTGGACTCGGGTGTGGGTCGAACCCCGGTCGGTACGCAGACGGGCGGGGTCGACACCGAGGGCATCCGCGATGGCTTCGAGAGTCGCATCGCTGACGCCGCGCTCGCCCCGCTCGATCTTGCGGATGGTACCGAGGGCTACGCAGGCCGCATCCGCGAGTTGCTCCTGCGTCATCTTCGGGCGGACCATGCTGCGGTAGTAGGCGATCCGCCTGCCCACTCCGCCGTGAGCAAGTGCGGTCATACGGGCTCCAGTTCAGGGCGTCCACTCCGAACCGTACCCACGTCGGGAGGCTCCGTCTGCGTGAACGGTCCCACTCGACTTCCTCGGTGTTGGCGACGCCGCTGTGCCGAGGTCACTCCTTGAGGATCTCGGCGAGCTGGGTAAGGCTGCCGATCCGCCAGTCCGCCGCCGCCACGACGTGGGGATCATCGGCCCACAGATGCCCCAACGGCCCCCGGCGAATGTGTGCCGCCCGCAGCCCCGCCGCCTTCGCGGGAAACACATCGTTGGCCGGGTGGTCTCCGACGTAGAGCGTTGCGCTCGGAGCAGCGTTCGCCACATCGAGCACCTGTCGGAAGAACTCCGGCTGTGGTTTCGCCACACCCCATTCCTCTGAAGTGACCACAAGATCGGCCGGAAGGTTCAGATCCCGCAGCAGTTCCCCTGACCGGCGGGTCTGATTGCCTGCGATGATCACGCGGGCACCCAGCTTGCGCAGTGCGGACAGACCAGGACGGACATCGGCGTACAGGTCGGTCTCGTCCAGGTGCTCGCCGCGCCCTGCTGCTTCGCGGGCGTTGTATTCGACAGCGAGATCTATACCGGGGCGTACGAGCCGGAGGGCCTCGGCATTGTCGTGCCCTTGCGCGACGACAGCGCCGACCAGTGCGGAGAGGGTGTGGTGAGGGATGTCCAACCAGTCTGCCCACGAAGCCCAGTAGCGGTCGTCCCGGGTGATTGTTTCGCCGATGTCCAGCACGATGGTCTCGATCACCCTGGGAGCGTACGGCGAGGCTGGGGCCGTCGACCTGTGTCTTGCGGGAGGCCGAGCCAGGAGCCAAAGGGAAGTCCGGACGACATCCTCGACGGCATCGCCTGGTCGGTGGCGTAGCTCTCTTTCGCTACCGATCAGTAGGACTCTGCTGAGCAGGTCGGATAACGTATGAGCGGGTCCGAAGGGGTGCACGCGAAGGCCCCTCGAAGGCCCCTCGAAGACCCTTCGGAGGCTCGTCGGAAGGTCCTCCTGGAGCCCTCGCGGTCGCCTCGCCGGAAAAGTTCGTGAAGTTCTTCACAAGGAATTCGGCCCAGGTGAGCGACGGAAGTGGCCCGGTTGGCCCTTCCGGGGGTTGGCGCGGTCGGTGAACGTGTTCAAAGCGGTGGGGCGAGGACGTTTCGGAAGGGTGTCGCGAGGGGTCGTTCCGAGGCGCTCACGGGTGGCCGGGAAACCAAGAGCGGCAGCTCACGCGGCATTGACAACGGGCCTCCGCACGCCGGGGGTTCCCCGCCCCGTCATGACCTGCGTCACCTGGGCCGCGGAGAATAACACACACCCTGCCGGAGCTTGTGAAGGGGCGCACGAGCGACCCCCCAGGGGCAGGTGGATACTCGATGCCATGAGCACCACGGAGCGTCCCAGGATCCTCGTAGTAGGCGGTGGGTACGTAGGCCTGTACGCAGCTCGGCGCATTCTCAAGAAGATGCGCTATGGCGAGGCGACCGTCACGGTCGTCGACCCCCGGTCGTACATGACCTACCAGCCCTTCCTCCCCGAAACCGCCGCCGGCAACATCTCCCCGCGCCATGTCGTCGTCCCGCTGCGACGCGTGCTGCCGAAGGCGGAGGTTCTCACCGGCCGGGTCACCACCATCGACCAGGACCGCAAGGTCGCCTCGATCGCCCCGCTGGTGGGCGAGGCGTACGAGCTGCCCTTCGACTACCTCGTCGTCGCGCTCGGCGCGGTCTCCCGGACCTTCCCGATCCCCGGCCTCGCCGAGCAGGGCATCGGCATGAAGGGCATCGAGGAGGCCATCGGCCTGCGCAACCACGTCCTGGAGCAGCTCGACAAGGCCGACTCGACGACCGACGAGGAGATCCGCCGCAAGGCGCTCACCTTCGTCTTCGTCGGCGGTGGCTTCGCGGGCGCGGAGACCATCGGTGAGGTCGAGGACCTGGCCCGCGACGCGGCCAAGTACTACAACAACGTCTCCCGCGAGGACATGCGGTTCATCCTCGTCGACGCCGCCGACAAGATCCTTCCCGAGGTCGGCCCCAAGCTCGGCCAGTACGGCAAGGAGCACCTGGAGAGCCGCGGCGTGGAGATCTACCTCTCCACCTCGATGGACTCCTGCGTCGACGGCCACGTCGTCCTCAAGAACGGCCTAGAGGTCGACTCCAACACCATCGTCTGGACCGCCGGCGTCAAGCCGAACCCGGTCCTGTCCCGCTACGGCCTGCCGCTCGGCCCCCGTGGTCACGTCGACTGCGCCCCGACCCTCCAGGTCCAGGGCACCGACTACATCTGGGCCGCCGGCGACAACGCCCAGGTCCCGGACCTCGTCGGCCGCAAGGCGGGCAACGAGAACGCCTGGTGCCCGCCGAACGCGCAGCACGCGCTGCGGCAGGCCAAGGTGCTCGGCGACAACGTGATCTCCGGTATGCGGGGCTTCCCGCAGAAGGACTACAGCCACGGCAACAAGGGCGCCGTCGCGGGCCTCGGTCTGCACAAGGGCGTCGCGATGATCGTCATGGGCAAGATGAAGATCAAGGTCAAGGGCCGTCTCGCCTGGTACATGCACCGCGGATACCACGGTCTGGCCATGCCGACCTGGAACCGCAAGGTGCGCGTCTTCGCGGACTGGACGCTCGGCATGTTCCTCAAGCGCGAGGTCGTCTCGCTCGGCGCGATGGAGCACCCGCGCGAGGAGTTCTACGAGGCCGCCAAGCCTGTGCCCGCGGCGAAGCCGAAGGCGGAGAAGACCGAGGCGAAGGCCTCCTGACCGGCTCCGGTCGCCGAACCAACCGAAGGGCCTCCCGCCATCCGTGGTGCGGGAGGTCTTTCGGCGTTTCCGGGGGCTGTGTCCCCAGACCCCGGACGGGCCGAATGTGTGGCCACTGCATGTATTTTGCCCAGTCGTAACGCTGTCGGGGGACTGCGCACCCACCCCTTTTTTGTTTACGTGGTGTTGGACTTTCGGGATCGCTTGTCACGGAGGTGTGCGCCATGGCCGACGCCGCACTGCGGCTGAAGAGCCTCGTCGAACAGTTGCTGGGGGTGCCCTTCCCGCTGCGCATCCGCGCTTGGGACGGCTCGCAGGCCGGACCGCCGGACGCGCCTGCGCTGGTCGTGCGCAACCGCCGCGCAGTGCGCCGGATGCTGTTCAAGCCGGGAGAGCTGGGCCTCGCCCGGGCCTGGGTCGCCGGAGACCTGGACATCGACGGGGACCTCTACACGACCCTCGACCTGATGTCGACGCTGGTGTGGGAGCGCGGCGAGGATGCCAGGAGCCTCGTGGAGATGTTCAGGGATCCGCAGGCGCGGGCCGCCATGCGCGGGCTGGTGAAGGTCGCCGGCCTTCCGCTGCCGCCCGCCCCGCCCCGCGAGGAGATCCGCAGAGCCCGCAACCACCTGCACACCAAGCGCAGCGACAAGCGGGCCATCAGCCATCACTACGACGTCGGCAACGACTTCTACGAGATCGTCCTCGGCCCGTCGATGGTGTACTCGTGCGCCTACTGGCCGGCCCCGGACGCCACGCTCGAACAGGCGCAGCGCGACAAGCTCGAACTCATCTGCCGCAAACTGGGGCTGACGCCCGGTCAGCGTCTCCTCGACGTCGGCTGCGGCTGGGGTTCGATGGCCATCCACGCCGCCCGCGAGCACGGCGTGAGCGTCGTCGGCATCACGCTCTCCCACGAACAGGCCGCGTACGCCCGCAAGCGCGTCGCCGGCGAGGGGCTGACCGACCGGGTCGAGATCCGGGTACAGGACTACCGGGACGTCGCCGACGGCCCGTACGACGTCATCTCGTCCATCGGGATGGCCGAACACGTGGGCGCCGAGCGGTACTTGGAGTACGCCCAGGACCTGCACCGGCTGCTGCGGCCGGGCGGGCGGCTGCTCAACCACCAGATCGCCCGCCGGCCGCAGGGCGACGAATCGTCGTACAGCGTCGACGAGTTCATCGACGCCTATGTGTTCCCCGACGGCGAACTCGCTCCGCTCGGCACGACCGTCACCCAGCTGGAACGCGCCGGGTTCGAGGTGCGCGACGTCGAGTCGATCCGTGAGCACTACGCGCTCACCCTGCGCCGCTGGGTGGCCAACCTGGAGGCCGACTGGGCGCGTTCGATGCGGCTCACCAGCCCGGGGCGCGCCCGCGTCTGGCGGCTGTACATGGCCGCCTGCGCTCTCGCCTTCGAGCGCAACCGCATCGGCGTCAACCAGGTGCTGGCGGTGAAGACGCCGGAGGGAGGCGAGTCGGGGATGCCGCTGCGGTCCCGTACGTGGGGTGCGTGAGTCCCGCATCCGAGGTACGTGAGTCCCGCATCCGAGGTACGTGAGTCCCGCACACGAGGTAGGTGAGTCGCGTACAGGAGGTACGTGAGTCGCGTACGCATACGCACGAAGGGGCCCCGTCCGACGACCGGACGGGGCCCCGACTGCCGTACCGCTACTCCGACTTGATGGCCGCCAGCATGTTCAGCCGGGCCGCCCGCCGGGCCGGCCACAGGGCGGCGAGGATGCCGACCGTCGCCGCCAGCAGGAGGAAGACGGCCATCCTCGTCCAGGGCAGGACCAGTTCGTACGTCGCCATCTTCGTGCCCAGCAGCTCGCCCGCCGCCCAGCCGAAGAAGACGCCCAGGCCGATGCCGAGCACGCCGCCGAACAGGGAGATCACCAGGGACTCCAGGCGCACCATCCGTTTGATGCCCTTGCGGTCCAGGCCGATCGCGCGGAGCATGCCGATCTCCTGCGAGCGTTCGAAGACCGACATGGCCAGGGTGTTGATGACACCGAGGACCGCGACGATCACCGCCATGGCGAGCAGGCCGTAGAGCATGTTCAGCATCAGCGTGAACATCTTCGCGATGTCGTCGGACAGGTCCTGCTTGCTCTGGACCTTGATGGCCGGGTTGGTGCCGAGGGCCTTCTCCAGCTTGTCCTTGGTCGTGCCGGAGGCGCCGTCGGCCGTCTTCACCAGGACCTGCATGTCGCCCGGGTCGGTCATGTGCGGGGTGACGGTCCCGCTGTCGACCAGGATGCCCCGGATGAGCTCGTTGCCCTCGTAGACGCCGGAGACCGTCAGCCGGGACGACTTCCCGTCCTCGTAGTGCGCGGTGAAGCTCGAACCCTCCTTCCAGCCATGGGACTTGGCCGTGTCCGCGTCCACGACGGCCTCTGCGCCGCCCACCTTGAAGGCGCCGCTGTCGACCTTCAGGTCGGTCAGCCGGGCGATCGCCGTGCCGTTCACACCGGTCAGGGACTCGCCCGTGCCGTCGATGCGCGAATAGACGTTGCGCAGCGGGCTGGTGGCGGTGACCTCGTCGGTGGCGTTCAGCTTCCTGTCGACGTCCGGCGAGAGCTCGTTGCCGTTCGCCATGGAGACCACGTAGTCGGCCCTGATGGCGGACGAGGCCATCTTGTCGATCGACTTCTGCAGGCTGCCCGCCATGACCGTCATGCCGGTGATGAGGGTGAGCCCGATCATCAGCGCGGAGGCGGTGGCGGCCGTACGGCGCGGGTTGCGCACCGAGTTCTGGCGGGCCAGCTTGCCGGAGATGCCGAAGAGCCTGAGGACCGGCGCCGCGGCCGCGATCAGCGGGCGGGACAGCAGCGGCGTGAGGATGAAGATGCCGATGATGAGGAGGACCGCGCCGAGGCCCATGGGGGCCTGCCCGTCCGAGCCGTCCATCGTCGTGGCCGCCAGCACGACCGCGATGCCCGCGGCGCTGAACAGCGCGCCCAGCGTGTTGCGCAGCACCAGCGACTTGGTCGTCGCCTTCGCGTGCACGCTGCTCATCGCGGCCACCGGCGGGATCTTCGCGGCCCGGCGGCCCGGCAGCCACGCGGCCAGCATGGTGATGACGATGCCGACGGCGAGGGCCGTCACGGCCGTGCCCGGCGTGATGACCAGTGGCCCGTCCGGGACCGAGGCGCCCAGCGTGCCCATGAGGGAGCGCAGTCCGGCGCCGATGCCGATGCCCGCGACCAGTCCGGTGATGCCGGCGACCGTGCCGACCACGAACGCCTCGATCAGTACGGAGCGGGTGACCTGACGGCGGGAGGCGCCCACCGCACGCAGCAGCGCCAGTTCCTTGGTGCGCTGGGCGACCAGCATGGTGAAGGTGTTGGCGATGATGAACGTGCCGACGAAGAGCGCGATGCCCGCGAACACCAGCAGGCCCTGCTTCAGCCCGCTCATCGACGAGGAGATCATCTCCGCCTGGTCGTCGGCGAGTTGCTTGCTGGTCGTGGTCTCCACGAGCCTGGTGGGCAGCGCCTTGTCGAGCGAGGCCTTCAGGGCCGTCTGCGAGGTGCCGGCGGCGGCCTTCACGTCGATCTCGTCGTACGTGCCCGCCTTGCCGAACAGCTGCTGTGCGGTGGCCGTGTCGAACAGGGCGAGGCTGCCGCCGGCGGCGACGTTGCCGTCGTCCGTGGTGAAGATGCCGGTGACGGTCGGGGTGAGGACCGGCCCGTCGACGGAGAGGCGGACCTTGTCGCCGACCTTGTACCCGGCGCGCTTCGCCGTCTCCGAGTCGATGGCGACCTGGTTCCTGCCGTGCGGAGCGCTGCCGGACTTCAGCGGGTACCGCGGGTCCTTGCCGCCCCAGTAGTTCCCGCCCTGGGACTGGAAGCCGCCGCCGATGAGCTTGCCGTCCTTGTCGGCGATGGCGGTGAAGCCGTTGACGACACCGAGGGCGGACGCGGCGCCGGGCACCTTGGTGCTCCGGTCGAGCATCGCCTGGGTCAGCTCGGGCGTCTTGCTGATCGTATTGCCCTTGTCCTCCTGGGACTTGGCCTGCACGGCCACGTCGACCTGGTCGAAGCCCTTGGCCGAACTGTTCTGGTAGGCGTCGGAGATGGTGTTGGTGAAGACCAGCGTCCCGGACACGAAGGCCACACCGAGCATCACGGCGAGCACGGTCATGAGCAGCCGGGCCTTGTGCGCAAGGACGTTGCGCAGGGCGGTGCGGAACATCAGCTCGTACGGCCCTTCGCGTCGAACTGCTTCATGAAGTCGAGGACCGAGTCCGCCGTCGGCCCGTACATCTCGTCGACGATCCGGCCGTCCGCGAGGAAGACCACGCGGTCCGCGTACGCCGCCGCCACCGGGTCATGGGTGACCATGACCACCGTCTGCCCCAACTCCCGTACGGAGTTGCGCAGGAAGCCCAGCACCTCGGCGCCGGAGCGGGAGTCGAGGTTTCCGGTCGGCTCGTCGCCGAAGATGATGTCCGGCCGGGAGGCGAGTGCGCGGGCCACGGCGACGCGCTGCTGCTGGCCGCCGGAGAGCTGGGCGGGGCGGTGGCTGAGCCGGTCCGCGAGGCCCACCATCCGGATGACGGTGTCCAGCCACTGCTTGTCCGGCTTGCGGCCCGCGATGTCCATCGGGAGGGTGATGTTCTCCAGGGCCGTCAGCGTCGGCAGCAGATTGAAGGCCTGGAAGATGAAGCCGATCTTGTCCCGGCGCAACTTGGTGAGCTGCTTGTCCTTGAGGGAGCCGAGCTCGGTCTCGCCGATGCGCACGGAGCCGGAGGAGAAGGTGTCCAGACCGGCCACACAGTGCATCAGCGTGGACTTGCCCGATCCGGAGGGGCCCATGATCGCGGTGAACTCGGCCTGCCTGAAGTCGACGGAGACCCGGTCGAGGGCGATCACCTGGGTCTCGCCCTGTCCGTAGATCTTCGACAGATCCGTGGCTCGTGCGGCCACGGTCGCGGTGGACCGGCTGGCGACGGGTGTGGAGGTCACGGGAAGGGACTCCTCGAGGGACGACGTCTTGAAGGGGACGTGTTCCATCGTGGTCGACGTAGGCGCCCGTGTAGTCAGCCGCTGTTCCGGTTCCGAAGGGCGACTCGGGTCGGACCCCGCACCGTCGTGTCATACCTGGGGATGACGGCGGTCCCTGACAGCCGCACCCTGCAAACGCCTGCGTCGAGAACCGGTGGAGCACCCTCGTTCGGGCGGTGAAATTCCGTCATTCCGCATGCGCGGCCGACCGTCCCACGTAAGGCTATTGGCAAGTGCAGATGGCCCGTTCCACGGGCTGATGCACCCTCAGACGTCAATAAAATAAGACAACATCGGTCCGCCGTTCCGCTGTTCGGGGGATGTATCCCGATAGGCTCGGGACCTCGACGCGGAGCCCATGGCCTGCCCGGATGGTGGAATGCAGACACGGCGAGCTTAAACCTCGCTGCCCCTTCGCGGGCGTGCCGGTTCAAGTCCGGCTCCGGGCACCTCCACGTCGCTCGACTCCCTGCATCCTTCATTGAAGACTTCACCGCAGGACCGTTGACAGCGGGTCCGAGCGGTCGGAGACTCACGTCAGGGAATGAGTGAAAGAAATTTCACCACACGAACGCAACTGCGCGAACACGATTGCACGAACAACTGGACGAACAAGGGATGCAGGATGCGCACCACCGTCGGCATCATCGGAGCCGGCCCCGCCGGTCTCCTCCTCGCCCGGCTGCTCCACAACGCCGGCATCGACTCGGTCCTCCTCGAGAGCCGCGACCGCGCCTACGTCGAACAGCGCCAGCGTGCCGGGATCCTCGAGCAGGGCACGGCGGACGTGCTGCGCGCGGCCGGCGCCGGGGAGCGCATGGACCGCGAGGGGCTGCGCCACGACGGCATCGAGCTGCGGTACGCGAAGCAGCGCCATCGCGTCGACTTCCCCGCCCTCACCGGTGGGCGGTCCGTGACGGTGTACGCCCAGACCGAGGTGTGCAAGGACCTCATCGCCCTGCAGCTCAAGGAGGGCGGCCCACTGCTGTTCGAGGCGGAGGCGCTGGCGGTCGAGGGGGCGGAGGGCGACAGCCCGCGCATCCGGTTCCGGTACGAAGGTGTCGAGGACGCCCTGGACTGCGACTACGTCGTCGGCTGCGACGGCTTCTGGGGGGTGGCCCGGGGGGCGATCCCCGCCGGACTGACCCGCGTCTTCGAGCGGACGTACCCGTTCGGCTGGCTCGGCGTCCTCGCCGACGTACCGCCCTCCCACGACGAACTCGTCTACGCCCGCCACGACCGCGGCTTCGCCCTGCTGTCCATGCGCTCCCCGTCCGTCTCCCGCCTCTACCTCCAGGTGCCCGACGGCACGGACGCCGAGGCGTGGAGCGACGAGGAGATCTGGGCGGAGCTGGAGCGCCGCTTCGAGACGGAGGACGGGTGGCGGCTGGAGCGCGGGCCGATCACCCAGAAGTCGGTGACACCCATGCGGTCGTACGTCCACGAGCCGATGCGGCACGGCCGGCTCTTCCTCGCCGGCGACGCGGCGCACATCGTGCCGCCGACCGGCGCCAAGGGGCTCAATCTCGCCGTGGGGGACGTCGTCACGTTCGCCCGGGCGCTGACGTACCAGCAGGAGACCGGGTCGGCACAGCTCCTGGACGCCTACTCGGCGACCTGCCTGCGCCGCGTCTGGCAGGCCGAGCGGTTCTCGTACGACATGACGACCCTCCTGCACCGCGTCCCCGACGCCACGCCCTTCGAGGACCGGCTCCAGCTCGCCCGGCTGCAGCGCATCGCCTCCTCGCGGGCGGCCGGGACAGACCTCGCCGAGGGCTACACGGGCTTCCCGGTGGAGTGACGTACGAGTGGCGTAAGGAGATGATCTCCGACCGGTTCCGGCCATGTCGCAGGTTGGTCATGAATGGGCCCCTGTGGTGAGGGGAATCACCGACCCGCGTAGCGTGTTGCGCACCACGACGAGGGAAAGATCCTCCCCAAGCACTAGGGTCAATCCTTTGCCTACCTATTACCCTGATGCCAAGGCCGCGCAGTGCGGCCATGGAGGAGTGCAATGAGGAGCAGAAACCCGGTCTTCTCGCGACGGGGGTTCAGCCGCGACAACGGCTACGCGGGCTTCAATGCCGCGCCGCAGGCCGGGGGTCCCGCTGTCGGCACGCAGGGCAACCCGTACGCGCAGGGCAATCCGTACGCCCAGCCGGCCGGCAACCCCTACGCGCAGAACCCGTATGCCCAGCAGGGCCTGCAGCAGGGTGCCCCCCCGCAGGCTCCGCCGCAGGCCCCGGCCACCACCGGCCGGATGACGATGGACGACGTCGTGCTGCGCACGGCGTCCACGCTCGGCACCCTGATCGTCACGGCCGCGCTCGCCTGGGCGCTGCTGCCCGTCGACGACGCCAACATCGGCCGGTCCTACGGCATCGGCATCGGCGCCGCGCTGATCGGCATGGTCCTGGCGTTCGTCCAGTCCTTCAAGCGCAAGGCCTCGCCGGCGCTGATCCTGTCGTACGCGGCGTTCGAGGGTGTCTTCCTCGGCGTCGTCTCCAGCGTCGTCGACAACCGCATCGCGAGCGGCGCGGCCATGCAGGCCGTGATCGGCACGATGGCGGTGTTCGCCGGCGTGCTGATCGCGTACAGGGCGGGCTGGATCCGCGTCAACCGCCGCTTCTACGGCTTCGTGATGGCGGCCGCGATCGGCTTCGTGCTGCTGATGATGGTGAACCTGCTGTTCGCCGTCTTCGGCGGCGGTGACGGCCTCGGCTTCCGCAGCGGCCCGCTCGGTGTCGTCTTCGGCGTCATCGGCATCCTGCTCGGCGCGTGCTTCCTCGCCCTGGACTTCAAGCAGGTCGAGGACGGCATCGCGTACGGCGCGCCCCGCGAGGAGGCCTGGCTGGCCGCCTTCGGCCTGACGCTGACCCTCGTGTGGATCTACATGGAGTTCCTGCGGATCATCGCGATCCTCAACAGCAGCGACTAGTCTCCGACGGTCGTGCAGCAAAGGGCCCCGGGTTCCGACCCGGGGCCTTTCGCGTCCTCCAGTTGCGCGCCTAGAAGTATTTGCGCGCGGCCCTCCTCAGGTCGTACTCATGAACAATCGCCTTGGCGTGGCCGTACGCCAGATTGTGCTCGTGGCGGAGCCAGCTGACCTTCTCCTCGAAGCGGAAGAGAGCGGGGCCTTCTTCGACGGTGCGAAGCCAGTCGGAGACTTCACGACCGGTGCAATGGGGGATGCGGGCGAGCAGGTTGCGATGGGTCTCCTCGGAGAAGACTTGGGACATCGGCGCCTCCGGACGAAAAGGGGATGTAAGCCGGTCCTTCAGGTCACCGTGCCTGAGCGTTCGCCCGTTGGCAACAGTCCGGATGCGACGCGTACGCTCCACTACGTGGTTGATACGACGCCCTTGACTCGTGCCGTTGATCACTTCGCCGACCGTTTGCGGGCCGCGCCTCAGAGCCGGCTGCAACGGGGCGCTGCCGCTGAGGCTCTGGGGTTGGCCAGGGAGATGGCCTGCTGGGCGCAGAGAATCGAGAATCCTTCGGGGGAGCCTCGGGAGATGCCTGACGCCGGGATGTTCGCCGCCGCCGATCAAATCACCGTTGCCGTACATGACTTGGCCCTCGTGCTGAGTGACGAGGGCGCGGTGGACGAGGCTGTGCGGTTGGTCTCGGAGGCGCAGAAGCGGGCGGGGGTCTGAGGTCCCGTGGGCGGGTGCGCCCCTAGAGGGACGCTATGACCCGGTCCGCCAGGATGTAGACGTTCTCCTCGCCGCACTCGAACGTCAGCGTGTAGGCGCCGGAGATTCCTGAGCCGCCCAGCAGGACGGGGGTTTCGCCCGCGCGCAGTGCTGCGGCGAGGCGTTCCGCCGTTTCGCGGTGGCCCGGGGTCATGCAGAGGGTGGTGCCGTCGGCGAAGACGTAGACGTCGAGGGTGCCCAGGGGGCCCGGGCGGACGTCGGCCAGTTCCACGCGGGACGCGGCGAGGTCCTCGAGGGTGGCCACCGTGCGCTCGTGGTCGTTCACGACCGGTGACTGGACCGGGACGAAGTCCGGGTGCGAGGGGTGGCGGCGGCGGGCCGCGGCCAGTTCGGGAGAGTCGCCCGCGAAGTCCTCGGTGTCCGCGGTCGGCTCGGACACCGGCTCCAGGCCCACGAAGTCGGCCTGCCGGGGCAGGAACAGCTCGCTGTCCTGGAGGCCCAGCAGCGAGGGCGCGTCGGAGGCGTCACGGCTCTCCTGGGCGGCCCAGAAGGCGCGTGCCTCGGCGAGTTCGCGCTCACGTTCC
>Ga0307512_10001204_pt1 | contig 37437 bp, 27 predicted proteins | sample 14_EM_MG_FD_200267 | JGI IMG/M metagenome (GOLD analysis project Ga0307512, IMG submission 200267) | Populus trichocarpa ectomycorrhiza microbial communities from riparian zone in the Pacific Northwest, United States - 14_EM | ecosystem: Host-associated > Plants > Roots > Unclassified | place...
AGTGAATCAAAGTTCTGATGTTGGAATTGTTGTATCTTGAATTAGAAATGGCTAGAGTGGGATTTCATTGGCGTTCTTGTTTATTATTAATGACCATGTGAGATGAGGTGAATTGATATGCGACATAAGAAGTTCCTCCGGCTGACCCATTGCATGATAAATGGCATGAGTAGAAAACCCTGAGAATGATGCAACAAGGGCTTCAATTAATGGTCAGTTGTGAATTTGTAGTGCACTGGAAGCCTGAACCCACATCTGGATTTCGAATGAAAGAGCAAAATTCAACAACTTTCACGCGTGCTGGAGTCTCTTCAGCAAATGTCATCTGATTCCTTATGACAGATGGAGCACTGCATATCTGACAATCACATTTAGGAATAAGACAGTCTAGGTGATACTCAAGTACCTATGCCTGAGTATGAGACACGGCTCGCTTATTTGTGGCAAAGCGGGAGCTTTTGCACCCATTTGATCGACGTTCAGGTGCACCAGAACTCCACCCTTTGGCCAGCAAATGCTGCGGCTATGCCACAAACATCCTGACACAGGTACTCAATCTCGCTTAGACTGTCTTTATGCCAAATGGGATAGGCCAATAAGCAGCGATCAATCAGTCATAACGATGTGTGCCATGGAGTCTCTGGTGCACCGGAGAATCCAGGGCATATCATCATGACTGATTTAGCACAGCTTATTCGCCAATCTCATTTGTCAATTAAAACAGACTAGGCAATATTGAGTACCTGTGTCAGGATATTTGTGGCATTGCCACAGCATTTGCTGGCCTAAGGTTGAAGTTCCGGTGCACCGGAGAATCCTGAGCATATCTTCGTGACAGATCCAGCACTGCATATTCGCCAATCCCATTTGGCAATCAAAACAGACTTGGCGACATTGAGTACTTGTGTCAGAATATGAGACATAGGTTCACTTATTCGTGGCAAATCCACAGCATTTGCTGGCATATCATTGAAGTTCTGGCACAGCTCTGTTCCGCATCCCAGAGAGTCGGAAGCTGAGACATGGCTCGGGTATTTTTGGCTCAAATGACGCTTACGCTGCCAGGGTTTTCCTGGGTATGATTGAAGATCATTGACTACTCAGATCGTCAATCCTGTCCAGAATGAGCTTCGTGAATATATATGAAGCCAACTTTGTCAAGCTGCGAGTCATTATGGATGTTATCATTCCACCCCAGGGAGGCCTCAAGAGTGACAAATAAGCCACCTAAGCGCATGTCCTTCGACTTTGAATTAGTGGACCCAATGCACACAGATCTATCATGACACTTCACCTTTAGGTGCAGGAGGCTCATCCCGCTGCGTGCCTGCTAAGATATAAACCTATGCTTGATCAGTATGTTGAACGCCGCCGCTAACATGCCTTGAACTGTCAGCTCAGTGTCAACTGTCCATTGGAGGAAGGTGCCACTGCGCAACTAAACCATGAATGCATAAGGCCGCCAAATTATTAACCTCATTTAACTCGATGTTGACCAAGTAGTATGTTTGGACCAATGCTTCCAAATCCTAAAATAGCTTCTGCAAGTTCGGGCTCTGTCAAAAGAGCTGTGGAAGCTTAAGAGCGGGAATCTCAAAAGACTGATTCTGCTCAGCGACTCTGCAAGATGGTCGGCAACTCCCGCTCACCCATCTACCGCACTTACTCAAAGTGGCCTAAGTTCTCAAATCTTTGAATCAAGACTCAACTGTATTCTTACTAAATGTATGTTTGGGCCACCAAAACTCATTTCCGAAAAAAGATTGTGTGGACCAAATTCGATCGAGGGAAGCTCCGAGAGAGCGAATCTTGAAAGCTCGAGTTATGAGAAGACAGCTACAAAGAGTGCCATTAACTGTCAGAGTCAGGTGAGCCTGCAATCCTCAGCCATTAAATCCAAGCATAACGATGTCAACTTCGGTGCACCTCAATTCCCTGGAACTGCATGCATGAAACTATCATTCCCCTGCCTGCTGTGACATGACGTCTCACTATACATTCATACCATTGTAGAATATAGTTTTCAACCCCAATATTTATTTTAAGTCAGCATTGTAGTTGTGAGATTCATAATGAATGTGTGATTGAACAGTGTGCGATTCACTAGATATTAGGCACAAAATCAGAATGTGAGTGAGAATTTATGACCCATTTGTTAGCAATCTTGGCATTGATGAGTGCTTGAATCAATAAGATTACCCCTGAATCATCCAACGTACATTACCATTCTTTCTCCACGCCTGTACCTCTCCTTTGTGTACCAAATTCTCTCCCTCTTCCATCAACTACTGCAACATTGTTGTGAAGGCTATTCTGCAGACACGGCCCAGATGAACGCATGAAAGGGAAGTTATGCTTACGATATTGCCTTATCGACCGCTAACCTAGCTGCAGCATCCTAATACAATGGAATATCGTGAAAATACATGTGTCCTTCTGGCAGATATACAACATATGGACATTCATATTTCTCCTCGCTTGATAACAAAGTCCGGTATGAACCCTTGGAACTCAGCCGTCACTCACAAGGTCCCAACCAAATCTATCAAGTGCTGAAGATTCTCAATGCTGCACCAATTTCTATGCTATACGGTCATTGCAAATGCTGGAACTGTCACGCATAATGACTACGTGTAGAGGAGTCATATGCAGGGGCTCATGTTTCCATTCAGGCTCTTAGTGCTCAATTTGTGGCCAGCACCAGGGGTTAGTGGATGTCGCGAGTTATCTTCCGGTGCTTCTGGTTCTATTCTCTATGTGCGTTGGCTTTAGCCAACCTCCAATTCTTGCATCTGTACAGAGTGTTGTTCATAGGAGTTGCTACCATTCGGCATTAGAAATCCATCTATTCCGGCGCACCTGACAATATCCAAAATCGCAACACGGACGTCCATCCTCGATATAAATATAAACCATTGAAGTCATCTCTCCAGAACCCTTTCAAGGCACGCCTCGAATTGCATCCTCCTGGAATATGTACCAATCCTTGCACCATTTATCCCGTTATTGTATTGCACTTAATCTTATATTTCCGGCTTTTACACTCCCTCCCACATTCTCCAACTTTCGATGTTCGTTACAGCAAATGGAACCTATGCCAAGCCACGTGAGGAATCACTGTCATTGCACACCCTCCGCTTCCAAATTCCCGAAATCTAACTGCGGCAATGGCACCACCACTGCTGAAACGCCAAAAGTCATCCCTCCTCAACAAGTGATCCGAGTCTGACCGTGCACCATCGACCCGGGCACTTGTGCTTCTCGACAAGTCTAGTGGATACCAGAATATTCACCAACCCAAGGCCAGTAGTGATCAGAATGTTCCCCAACACCAAAAGGGCACTTTTGAGGTAGCGAAAAGGTTCATGGAGGCAATCATATTCACAAGGAATCCTTTGCCAATATTATCCGATGACAAGTACTCGATGGTTGAAGAAGTTTGGAAACTAGCTATTGAAGCCCAGGATCATCAGCAGACATGAGCAGGTGCACCTGTAGGTACAACATCTGTGTGTCAATTGCCCTGTGGTCCATCACTCAAAATAGATCCGCAAACACGAGAAGCTGTAAGTTTAGAATTCTGTTCAATGCTCCTCTATCGGACTGACGGATATTGACTACCCCCGAAAATATACATAGTTGAAACTGAAGAGTAGTACCATTCGAGGACGGTTGGCAGATGGGGCACGTCAAACTGTTGTCCGAAGTTACCAGTTGGATGTGAGCTCTGAGACTGAGCTTTGTATCAAGGTTAAGGAGCTCCTGTTTGATGAGGCTTACCTCTCCAAGGCCGTCGATGATGAGAAGTCATGGTTCATGTGAATGGAAGTGCTTGATCTTATTTACCACCAATTCTTCTTCACCGCCAATAGCTTGGGGCGCCAGCCAACATCATCCCAGTATTTCCGATCTCTTCCTCCTCAGACATTAGCGCTGGCAGCCGCAGCTATTCATTGTGCGCGGTCTGAATAGGCCAGTGGAAAGCAGGCCATGGTGATGGTTTCTCAAGATGAATATCGAGGTACATTTGGCCCATCCCTTGTGATCAATTTTACTCTTGAAGCTACTACACAATCAATCACATATCAGCGGCCGCATCACACCCCGCCCCCCCATCCCCTGTGATCAATTTTACTCTTGCAGCTACTACACAATCAATCACATATCAGCAGCCGCATCACACACCCCCCCCACCTGCGGCCCAACTCCACTAGAATAGGCCCTCCTCAATCCTCGTCAGAGCTCCTCAGCCTAGATTGAACCTCTTCTATTTCATTCCGCAATCAATTCATCGTCTTAGAGCTCCTCTTTCCGATTCCGCACTCTAGATCCTCGCCCAATCCGCGCTCCTCAGCCCGGGATGGGAGCTCTTCAATTCCCACCGGCGCTCCTATGATTCATTGCACACTCCTTACCCCACCCCTTTTCGGCGCTCCAGCTCTGGGATGAGCACTCCTCAATCCCATCGGTGCTCCGCTCTGCCTGGATTGGCTCTCCTCTATTTCATTCCGCACTCCTTAACCCACCCTCTTTTGGCGCTCCTCTGATTCATTCTGCACTCCATAACCCACCCTCTTTCGGCGCTGCTCAATTTCATTCCGCACTCCTACACTCTCCTCTTCCGGCGCTCCTCAGCTTAAATTTGATGCTCTTCTTTTTCGTTCCGCGCTTCTCCAACACCATTTGTGGTACTCCTCTTTTCAACACAACACTCTTCATCTGGCGCTCCTCTTTTCCCCTGCTAGTTGTTCCCATTTTTCATCTGAATGTATCATATTGCCTCGCATACCCCCATTCAGGTTTGCAGCTAGCTAACATCTCATTACACCTGTGTTAGATATCACAAATCGAGCCAAACGGCATTGGAATTTCATTTCATCCACGCACCAGGAAAGAATAATCAGCAAATACAAGGAGTGCCTCCAGCTTCTTTGCGCCGTTGATGAATTGTGTGTTCCTGCTTTTGTTGGCCATGCTGAGGTGGGAGATGGAGTGGATGACATCGACACCATGTGTGATCGATATATTTCGATCGCTTAATTGGGTTATTGTTTCGGTGAACCTGGGTTTATGTTTGAATCTCTCGCCTTTTCCTTTCATTTCCTCAATGTAGCGAGGCACAAAATACAATGTTGAAGAAGATGACGGCTAGTATGATTCAGAAGGGATAATGAACAATAATCCATGCATCATATTCGCTGTTGCGGGAAGTCGATTGCTGATGTACATCCGAAAAGTCTCAGATGACCTCTGCAGCCCTCCGAATGCATATCAATACGAACCCAGGCATCGCTCAAAGTTTGTTTGTGATTCCCGAGTTGGTTCGGCGACACTCCCAGGTGCACCCAATGTTCTCTCCGGCGCACCGAGGTGCTTCCAAACTTATCACAATCACTCCCATTGTACTCCTGTATCAGTCATCAGAGATCCCAGTCACTCCTGTACCGGTCGTCGGAGATTCCAGTTACTCCTGTCCCGGTCATCAGAGATTCCAGTTACTTCTGTCCCGGTCGTCGGAGATTCCAGTTACTCCGAAGGCCTGCCGGAATACCCTCCTAAGGTCTGATACTCTCCTGATATTGACGCTTCTAAGTTTACACTCCACATTCTCTCAGACACTCCTGGAGACTTCCCGAGACTAAAATACCTTTTGCTGATATATAGCCAAAAACGAAAGCGACCTGCTCGCTGCCCCATGCTGTGAATGAGTGTCAACAGAGCGTCAACAATTTCTGGTCATGTACGTAAGGTGATTACTAATCAATTTGGTCTCTGGTTCTCATAAGCAACGTATTAGCAGCCTTGATAGGCAAGAAAGGAAGCGACACGCTCGCTACCCCATTCTGAGAATGAGGGCCCACGGAGTGTGAAAAATTTTTGGTCATGTACATAAGGTAATTACAAATCAATTTGGACGCTGGTTCACATAACCAACGTATTGCCAGCCTTCATAGGGAAAAAAGAAAGCGACACAGTCAATGCCCCATTCTGATATGAGCATCATCAGAGCGGTAACGATGTTTGGCCTTGTATGTAAAGTAATTGAAACTTTCTTCAGTAGTTGTCTTGCATGACAGATGAATTGGCAGCCGTCAGAATCAAAAAAGGAAGCGCCACAGTCACTGCCCCATTCCGGATATCTGCATCAACAGAGCGTCAACGATTTATGGTCTAGTAAGGAAGGCAATTGAAGAGTGCATTTGGTCATGGTTATGCATAACCGACGTATTGGCAGCCTTTCTTAGCAAAACAAATCGCCCCACAGTCAGTGCCCAATCGTCGAAGTGAGCATCAACGGAGCATCAATGATTGTTGGTCTCGTAATTATGGAAATTAGCGATCGGTCTTGTCAAAATCATCCATAATCGCCTTATTCGCAGCCTTTGTAGGCAAAAGAGAAAGAGACACAGTCACTGACCCATTCTGAAAATCAGCGTCAACCCAGCGTTGACGATTTCTGGCATTCCATCTTGGGCAATCTAAGTGACGACTGGTCAAAAATCAACATAAATGATATATTGGCCGCCTTCTGTGCTAGCAACCAATGAAACACACTCCGTTCCCCATCCTGAAAATGAGTGTCAATGGAGCTTCAATGATTTTTGGTCTTGCAACTTGGTTAATCTAAATGTTGCTGGGTGGCCCAAATTCTTATGCGAAGTAATGGCTGCCTTTTCTGCCAAAATACTACACGATATCGTTGTTACTCCATCATGACAAGAGCGTCACCGGAGCCTCAACAATTTTTGGTTTTGTATATTGGGTAATCAGGGTATACCGCAGGTACTAGTGCTTATAACAGAACTGTTGACTGCCGTGTGACTCAAAAACACAAAACAGGGGTGGAAAAATACTGATTCCAAAATAATCGATATCACAATCTCCAAAACATGCAAAAAGTCACTATTGGATGTTGAAAATACGATTTTGATAAGATACTATTATGAAACAGCAAAAACAAGAGCATTATATGAATCTACAGATGGACGCACTGGACAACCCAATGACAACACGCCCAATTCAATTGGGTTGTGAGATGTCAATTGAACGGTACCCGAATTGACCGTGTAGGTGTATTGACGACCCGGATCTGGACCCAAAGCGCCGGCTCGGAACCGTTGCTAACAGTCGCTGAATACTATCGCTTTCCTGATACTTGGCTGTTCCTGGTTACTAGCACTCGTCGAGACCTCCGGCACCTCCTCCTTGATAAGTGCCTGCATGTCATCATCCCTGGTCACCTAGCCTGTCCTCTTCCGTCACAAGTCCATGAAGGCATATCCTGCCTGCGTGCGCATGACTGCCCACCTTTTTTCTCTCTCCTTCTCTGTCTCACTTTCCTTCTCTTCCTTTGCACTACTGTCACTTTGCCCCTCGTGTTGCTCTACATCCTTGTTGCTAAATTCTTCGATACGGACTTCATTACGTTCATCCTTATCATCCCTAGCTGTAGAGTGACCAGAGTATTATCCGTCGATGTCTGACAGCTGTCGGGCAATCCCTGAGCAAAACGCAGTCACCTGGGCACTGGCCCGCTGAAACAGCAGAGATCTTGCAAGGTGCTGAGGCTGATGTTAGGGGTTCAACCTAATAGCGGTAATGATACATGGGACTGAAGCGAGTACACGTGGCTACCATTTGGAATTGGGTACCATTAGTCACGAAGCAAAACACCTGCTTGCGCATCAGCTCATGTCATCAGTCAGACGGCCTTTAGCGGGGTTACATCTGAGCCGTATGTAATGATTTGATAAGTCAGTGGAACGGCGGCCAAGCTTGAGCCAGCTAAGGACTATATCAAGCTGATTCGCAAGATGACGCAATTATGTTGCCATGACCGGGATGCGTAAAAACCATCAGCGGTGCGCATAATTATACATTGCACCTACTAAACCCTTGCTAGCGGGACAACACATCTTGATTCGGAAGTCAGGTGTGCAGCACGCGTTATGCAATATGCGAGTACGTGGGATCGTCGCTCCTTATCTCTCAGAGATAAGGGTCGGAGCGCGCACTCCCCGGCTCACAGAAGTCTGGATCCTAAGCATGCAGTGCGTGAGGGATTTTTGGCATTGGCTGATGATAAGAGGCCAGAAGCGACCCTGCTCATAACTTTTGAGTTAGTATGCATCGCAACCCGAATGGAAAAGGGTGTCATAATCTACGTTGGCAGAGTATCGGTAGGTCGCCGATTAAATCTCTGACGCAATGCCGATTAGCCAAATTGGTACGGTGAGGCATTAATATCTTCATGATATTATTATATTGCGATAAAGCGCTGATTCGGAAGTCAGACGTTCCAACTACTGAACAAACGAGAAGCAAGATGTCTAAGTTAAAGTAATGAGTTGTCATACGTGGCGTTTGATATCTTACATGGATATGTATGAACACGATAACCTTTGGGAACTCGTGGCGAAGACCGGGAGAGTATCCCGAAGACGCTATCAAGCAATACTGTTGTCATAGTCAGTGGAACGGCGGCCAAGCCTGAGCCAGCTAAGGACTATAAAAGATTCACATTGTTCCGGCAATGAAAGAACAAGCTCTAGCAGCGAACAGTCAGAAACCTACCAGCGAAAGAAGACCTTTATTTATTATTGAGTTTTTATGATACCTATACCTATTATTATATACATAAGAATACATTAGCCTACGTACGGAAGCACCGTACCTTTAAGTATCCCTAGGCGTATAAATGACTATAACCTTCGAAAACGAGTCAGACGTTATTACCTACGCCTTTGAAAGGATTCTGTTTCACGCCAAAAAGAATCAACAGATTTTCGTGGCTCAGTGTGTTTGGTGGCTAGCCTCGATTACTGGTCTCGAACGGGGATTGATTAATTATATCGATAACATTCGGTCTCGTGTTGAAGTAACTGTTACTTCCGACAAAACACCTTATACTCCAGTTACGACTTCGAAGCCGATTGATAAGGAACAACCGAACAAAGAGAAATCTATATCGCCAGTACCTAGGGACGTTCAAGAGGAATCCAGACGGGATCAAGTACTGGAAGAGTGCGAGGAGTATCTTAAGGAATCCCGGAGACTTAGAGATATTGTTGATTTGAAGAAGAAAGGAGTAACCCGGACCGGGCGAATTAATCCTGCACGAGTATCTAAGAAGAGCCAGAAGAAGAAGGATAAATTTGTCAAGAAACAATCAACGTTACCAAAGAATCGGTTAACGGGAATTGAAGAAGAAGAAATTGAAAGACGCTTGAAAGAAGGCGAGTGTTTACGTTGCGCTTGGCCAGCAGATAGGAAAGGAGGCCATAAGGTTAAGGATTGTTACCGCCCAGTTAAGACAGAGAAGGGAACATCATATCCTATCGAGACGGGAAAAATCCGGAAGCAACCACACGAATCAGAGAAAGATAGTTCTGTAAGAATTGGTTGGATAAGTTCTTCCAACGACGAACTATAGAGGAATAGTATCTACGGCCGTACCCCTGTACGTACTTAACAAAGAACGTATAGTTATTTAGGGTTTAGTACCCCCGTAACAGCTGAGGCGGCAGTGGTGAAGTGGTAGTGGCTACCATCCCTCCATGCTGCCCTTGTCGAGCTGCTTCCCGGGTGTACTCCCGGATTTCAAAAAACCATTTCACCAGTCGATATCCAGATATCTCGCCTCCGTTTCCTCCTGTTGGTGCTAAGGTTGTTCTTGCACGATTATTGAAGTGGACGATACCTTTTTGCTGGTCAGTGCGCATATTGGGACAGAATGTGCGGCTGTGTCCCAGCTCATCACAATAGATACTGGGACCAAATCCTTGCGGTGGATACTGCTGGTAATTGGGTCCCTGTCGGGAGTAAGTGTGTCCTGTGGGTGCATTCAGAGGTGGGATGATCATTGGTGTGTGGAGAGGTTGATGGTAAGCTTGGAAGGCATACGCCCTGGCAGGCTGGTAGCATCCATATCTGGGCTCATTTGCTTTGTGCAGTTGGAAGGTCCATGCCATGAAGGCCATCATCATATTTTGAATTTTCTTTTCGATTGTATGATCGGCTTTAGCGATGGGCATTTCCTCCGAGGCTTGCGCTGGTGCCGGGGTCTCCTCATTAGGGATTGCGGGAAGCTTCTCCACTACTGGCATCGGCAGGCGCGGAACTCCAGCTGGGATTGAATTAGGGGAGATTCCCGGCGCCGTAGGTGCTCCTTCCGAGTCGAGGAGGGCGAGGGCTTCTGCATTTCCACATTTGTTGAGGATATGCTTTTGTTTTGTTTTAATCATATTGTATTCACTCTAATTAGAGTATGACAAAGACCGATTCCCCTTACCCTCCGGGCGAGCCAGCTAGATGGCGGAGCTCCCCACCCACTACCCAAAAACAAATATTCACCCCCTCCCCTCTTCCACCCCTTCTCCTCTTCCAACACCATTACCTCAGGGCACCATATTCTAGTCCTCCCCCACAAATGTACCTGTTCGGATCCAGTACCACATTCACCTGAGCGCAGGGTTGCATTGATGGTATCGCAATGGAATACCCCAACCGTCCAACTGTGGGGCCTGAACAGCACCTTTGATGTGTCTACCGATTTTCGCTGTGTAAGTGGGTTGATGCATCCGTGGGAACTACTCGTGCTGGTGCTCGCATGCATGAGAGGCAGGTCTTTGAACCCTCTCCGACTGTTGTGTGTCGGAGCGTGCTGTCGTCAGAACAGCTCGTCATTGAACTCCTACGCTGTCACGCTGAAGTGTGTATCCTCACCAGTGCTGCATGTAGTGAATTGTCGTGACTGGCGTAAAGTAACCGAAAAGAAGGCGAGTGGCCCCAGAAGGGGGACTACTGGTCGGTGTCAGTGCTGAGTGGTATCGAGTGATGTACAGACGAGATACATTCCCCAAAGGTGAGGGCACACACACCGGGATGCGATAATGAAGCCAAAGTCCAACCGCAACCTGTCCAAAAAAGCGGAAGTCTTGGCAAGACTAGGCGGTGAGGAGTGTTGTCGAAGGTGTGTGTGTTGAGGACATGCTTTTGGAGTTTGTCATATTTGAAAGTCAATGAGTCACGGGGATCTAGATTAAGTTTCAACACCGCTTTTGCTCTCAAATTTCTTGAGAGGGCTACGAATATCATTTCCACCACTCAATACTCGGCCATGGGTCACTTTTTGATCTGAATGTGGCTCATGTTGTCGTAGGCCAGGATAAAGGCTTTCAGCCTGACGTTCCAAATTCCAGCTGGTCCCTGCATAGTTGCTCCAAGTACGATCTTGTGAATATATAGACCCGGATATTTCCATGTCGGATGGCCTCCTTCTGCTCCTCTTTCAACTGCACCTAGTCCTTCCTCTGATATCCATTCATGATCTTGATCGTTTCCTCGATCGTTTCCTAGCAGCAGTACAGGAAGGTCGCGATGGCATCTTTGGCCGCGGGGTTGGTGCCGGTGCGAGAGGAGTGGTTTTCGTACTCCTCCATCGATTTGGTGATGTACGCTGCTCTGATGACTGGGGCACCCATGGCGCCTGGGTGTGGCATTTAGTACTGTTCCTTTACAATGGTGGGGGCCAAGGACTCGATGAATTGCCTTTGATCGCGTGTATGGCTGGGTGAGGTGTTGGCAGAAGGTCCAGCACTGGTGGAAGATCCAGCTTTGGTTGAGGGTCTAGCACTGGAGGAGGAATTATGGCCACTGGAACCGGCGGCGGAAGTCGAATGAGAGTGTTCAGTTGACATCTTGGCACTGTTTGTAGCGGTTTGGTGGTGGGAAGGTGCATTAGGTGGTGAATTGGCAGTAATTGGTGATTTAAGGTCAATTGCTAGTTTGTGAGTTTTGGAAGGGGGGTTAAGTCAATTGGCTCTCTGTTTGAGGTGAGCTCTTTGTTACTTTCCGTTTCCTAGTCCAGTTTCACCACCACACATGGTCGTCTCTCATAGCTTCCTGCAAAGTCGTGTAACGTGTTTCATTCCCTGCCAGTCCCCCTATGACTTGTAGTATCTGCATAAGCACTTCTCATAATTTCACCGGCATCATTGATTCCTGTTGTTAGTATTCTTCTGGATCAGTGTCTTCCTTAGTACGGGGTTGGCATTCTGTTTTCGCTTCTGTGTTCTCATCCCGGTATATGGTTGGTGCCTGTTGTCCTGGTGTTTGGTTGGTGCCTGTCATCCAGACAGTAGGTCAGTGCCTGTGATCCTGGGATATAATTGGTGCCTGACGTCCCGGTATGAGGCTGGTGCCTGTGGTCCCGGTATGAGGTTACAGCCTGTGGTCCCGGTATGAGGACGGTGCCTGTGGTAATGGTATGAGGTCAGTGCCTGTGGTCACATCAGCAAGGTTGGTACCTGTGGTCCCGGTATGAGGTCGGTGCCTGTGTTCCCAGTGCCAGGTCAATGATTGTAGTCCCGGTGTTACGTTGGTACCTGTGGTCACGGTGATTGGTCGGTGCTTGTGGTCCCGGTATGAGGTCGGTGACATTCGTCCGGTTCTAGTTCGGCGCAATTTTCTTGGTGTTTGACCTGGTATTAGGTGGGTGCGTTTGGTCCGGTGTTAGTTCTGCTAGGTGTTCATCCTGGTATTAGCTCGGTTCCCTTCGTCCAGGGTTAGTTTGGCCTCATTTCCCCGGCGTTCATCATGGAATTTAGTGTTAGCAGTTGATCCAATTGTCTGGTTCGGTTGCAGGTCCGGTTCCAACCTGGAACCAGACCATTGTAACTGGTTTCACCACACGAAAACCCGGACCGGTGCAATTGGCCCGGTTTTACCACCAAAAACCTGGCATTTCAACCTTACCACTTTAGCTCCAATTGAGTATTTGAGTTCTGATTGTATTGTAACATGATCAATATGTGGATTGTGCAGTTTTAGGCGGTCTTTCGCCTCCTGCTTTCAGATTAGCGATCGGACCAATATTTGTTGAGTCGCTATAGAAACTCCGTAAATTTCGCCTGAAATTTTTGGTCATTCCCCAGGAATTCAATGAATATTGGTCAGATCAAAATTCTGAAAGCGGCAGGTGAAACAACGCCTCACAGTGCATGATCTACGTATTAATCATGTCATGATATGATCAGACCTCAGATACTGAATTGAAGCCCAAGTTGAGTCAAAGTTGTAGGAACTGTAGAATGGAACCGCGTTCCGGTTCCAACCGGGTCGAGAACCCGCGCGTTTCTGTCCGGTCCAGCTTACAACCCTTCCAAGAAACACCAGGTCGGGTTTTCGGACAGTTCTGGAATCAAACTGAACCATTTGTCTAGTGCAAACCCGGACCACTGGCTGGTTACCCGGACTTGTTGCTAACACTACTGGTATGAGGGTGGTGCCTGTGTAGACAGCAAGGTCGATGTACACAGTGTACTGCATCCGGCATTCTAATCCGACATTGTTAGTATCGTCCACCAGTTGCTTCTTTCAATATTTGCCCGTGTTTGGTCGTAGGGGTCTTTCCCATCCCACAGAACTCAACTTCCAGAACCGGAATCCGCGTTTGGGCTCCATTTGTGGTGAAACAGCCGACCTAGATGGCAGACAGTTCAACATCAACAGTCCGCCGCATCTCTCACAGCATTCCAAATGGATTCGTGAGAAAGAGCTGTTCTGGCTGGTAGCGCATAGGAAGGTGGTGACAAGGTATGATACTACCCGGCTGTGAGGATCCACGCAATTGTCTGGATCCACACTTTCTCTTGGAAAGAGTGAGTGAGATCAAAAGATGAAAAAGATAGAGTGTGTAATTCCTTGTATAATGAGATGAGATGATATGAGATACAAGATGACATTATACAAGCTATCTACCGTAAGGTCAGCTGAATATATACTCCCCATCACTCGGTCCATCTCCGCAACCCATCAATCTCTGATCACCTGCTGTTGCTCAGTCCGTTTCCATCATTCCTGCATCTCCGTACACCCGTCATCACTCAGTCTTCTGCCAAGCTGAGTGGCGGTGGTGGTGGTGAGAAACAGATTTTCCCGCCACACCGTTTGGTAAATTGATTCTCATATCATCTCTGCAGTACTCTCTCAGTCAAACTGATCATCCTGTAAGTTGGTGAGCCTGGAGATCATCTTGACATCCACCCTGCGCTCTGTGCAATAATCCTCTCCAATTGCTCACCAGCTTTCCTCAATGTATGTTGTGTGCTCCATCTCCAGGTGATTGCTGATTGTTGTCTGGGTATCCAAATTATCGTTTTCTGAGTTGCCATTTCATCTGCTGTTGAACTGGTTGAGTCTTATCCAGGAACAGGTTTTGGCGCTGCCAGTGATCTCTTCCATGGAACGCTCGTCGACTAATCTCCAGCTGTTAGTTTCAGCCCATATGTGGGTATCATGGTGCTCACCCTCAACACTTGCAGTACGCTCATCCCCCTGTTCTGTGTCGTGACTCTGCTAGTGGCGGATCCATTTCAGATTGCTTTGGTGCCATATCAGTAGGCTATTATTGATTTTGGTGTTGCTTTCCAGTAGCAGCTCCATATCGCGAGAGTGCTGAGACCAAATCGTGAACCCCATCAGGAGTATAACTTGCCCACACTCCTTCTTGATTCATCTGTTGGTACGTTAGCCATGACTGCTCTGACTGCATTTTCACTGTTCTCAGAGTACAACTGTTGCTTCTTCCCCATGGGCTCCTCCTACTGAAAGCCTTCTGGATTGGCAAATGTGTTTCACAGAGTGTTGATTGTGATGTCCCATTACAATAATGATACGTGGAAGGGGTTGTTGGGATACCTGCACTGTCTTCCCCCTCTGGACAGTTTGCATCTCTGCCAAAGACTAGTCTGCTACAGCGTGATGATGTGTGGTATTTGTGTTGGAGTTGGGTGACTCGGGGACTGATTCAGGATCGTATTCATAATTGTATCTAGGAAATGCAGCTGAATACATCGGCAACACTCAACAGTGCACTGAGTGGTGACCGGAGCAGTGGCTGGTAACGTACACGGTGGAGCCATGCCGCGGGTATGTTGAATAGCTAAATCACCCTGGTTGATTGAAACTACATATCTTGAAATGGAAGTTGTGATCTCAACAACTGTGTAACTTTGGACATCTACAATATCATCACAAAAGGGAAAGAGACTGAATGTTATTCATCTCCCGGGATCCATCGCCTGAGTTCCACCTCCTGTCATCCTTCCTCATTCGGTCGCAATCCAAATCCAGCTGTGAACCATCTCCTAACTACATCTATCTCATTCATGGATCAATTGCTGCAATGTATCTCCAGTTATGATCCCCCTTCGGACCGATTCCATCTCTTGTCATCCTTCTCAGCCCATGATACATCTGGTCACAATTTATCTGGCACCAGCCATTGGTTTCCAACCTGCACATAATTGCACTCATCTTGGCAGCATCCTGTGATTTCTCCTGTCGCTCTGTAAGCACTCTAAAGGTCATCATTATGGGCATCCATAATGTCAAACTTTCATTGACTCTTTATCTCAGTCTCATAGTCCATCCGATGGCATAGCATCCATCCCAAGAAAATACCCACCAATCGATCTGTGGACATGGCATCAGATCCTATACTCGTAATCCATTATCAAGGCTTGTGAGTCTGGGTGTGTATTGTACGCAATTGCCGGAATACCGCTCCACTCCTCTCAACTCAACTCCATTGAACTCGAAGCCATCCAACTCAGCTGCTGTCCATAGTAATCCACCTATAAGACACAATATAGCCGGGCTCCATGTCAATTGCACGGTCAATTGACCAATGCGCCAGGTGAGTCTCCACCTCTTCACTGAAATCATCCACAAAATCTCTAAATATGTCCAGGATATGTCCTCCATTGTTTGTAGGCACCAACTTGAATTTGGTGCTGGCTCCATCTGCAAAGTGTAGTTCTCAATTCATAAACATTATGTAACGGTGAGGAGGAATATCCAGGAGTCCGGATTGAAATCAGTTCGCACATCGATCAACACAGCCCCGTAATCCTGTTCTTCCATGGTGTCTTGGAGTACCTGTAGCAGTCAATCAAGGTGAACATTAGCTGTATACTGTGCTGCCGCAGATACTGCCGCAGCAGTCAGCTCGCCAATCCAGTGCATGGTGCCTGTCACACCTCTAGCGATGCTTTACATGGTCACTCCCTGCAGCACTGTATGAACTCCAACTTTTCGAAACAATGTCCAACAGACCTTCTCGAAGGAAAGTAGTCTTGAAAGGCATTGTTCGAGGTATTTGAATATCCACTATACTGCCAGCTGCTACAGAACCTGCCGCCTCACTGACAGCAAGATGGGTACCTTTCTGGGCCTACCCGATGGCCTTCCTGGACAACTGCCACCTCTTCTGCTCTCCCAGAGATTGAAGCTCCCATTTTCAAATGTTTGCATGTCGATGCTAAGATTTTTGGATGTGTGCCAATGCAATCAATATCAGCCGCCAGTTCACTCAGCGTGTCAACCGCGACTTGTACAACTTGTACCAATACGCATACTCTGCAAATCACATACCTTTAACACTCAATTGAGACTGCCTGATAACCATTAACTGTCTTGCCTCCCCCAATTGGGGCTTTCTGATGATGAAATAACCATCCAATCCCACATTGGGATACGACACATCGATCAAACCACTTTGCTCTTTTGAATACAGCAGCAGTCTGCGGGTCAGACTGGAGTGCACAGACAATCCCTCCTACAGTAGCCCCGTGGACCTTCAGAATGCTGGCTACAAATCAAGTTCAGCACCAGTGTATTGGGAAAACCCTCTTTGTATGCCATCGTATGGGCACATATCTGTAATTGCTCATGGGTGGATGTTGGGTGAAATTGATTTGGTTGTGTGGATGGGTCTCTCTCATCACAATGATCTGATTCAGTCGTCCAATATTCTGCGAACGCAGATAATTATCCAATTTAAACTATCACTCATACCTGCTCCACACCTCAGAGCATTGGGTGAGATTGTGTATTCCATTCTGACCTGCCATACCATCTGTGACTCCAGGATTTTGAATGTTTCCCGTCGGTAGACCAATGATACCAGTATTTACATTGATAATCATAGTGGAATCATTCCATTGCAGCTGTTGGAACTTGTCACAGGAACTATAACATAGATGATTCCAGGGAGTAGGGTAGAAGGTATTCGCCATTGGGATAGCCATCGGTGACGTTGATCGATGCCGTCTGCACATATTTTGTAATTCTGTACAGAGCCCATGTAGATGCACATCATTTGATGCAGGTGCCCATGTATCTTCTGTGCAGCTTTGTTTGCTGTTATCGGAAAAGGATGAGATAAGTCCTGAGAACTGGGCTGGCTTGGGCATCGCCAGTGATGCTAGAGGTATGTGCTGTGGAATGGTCCCTTTCCTCAGGAATTGGCTCAAGTGGGTTGTAACTTATCGAATCCAATGGATACTGGGATTGGTTTCATTCGAGTGGTCCTATGATGAATTCATTCCAATTGACATTGTTTGACTTGGTTGCTGACTGATGTCCTGGCCAGTTGGCCTCTGGAATCCACTTAGAATTGTTGATGCTGCCATCAATATCAATTGGATGTACTGCCCAAACACAGTTGCTTCTGCTATGTGTTATTGCTGATTCGAGACAATCTCTCCATTATATATCTCACGACGCATTGCTGCCTGATTGTCCTCTGGAATTAACACGAAATTGACCTTCAGAGTTAACTTCAATTGAATTCACTTCCCAACAAACTGATCGGCTCCAATGAGTGCTCCCAAATTCGTATGTTATTTGATGGATATCATGTCAGGTCTGAAAGGAATCATTCATACAATGTCGTATGTAAAGCGTATCTGAAATTGTGAGAGCTATAATAGTGTAAAGGTATATGCTTCTGTATGGCCTCATAGCAATCTACATCAGTAGATACAGTAGGAAATGTGGATATCGATAGTGTAGAGCGGAAGAAAGGTTGTAAAGTTAAGATGATCACTCAAGATCTAAGGTTCGTGGTCAGCTGACCATGCAGACAGTGGGTCGTACCCAGCCCTGGACATGTCATGTGCAGCAGTGCCATTACACATATGGATCCATGTTAGCAGAAATTATTTCACATGAGTATATCTATCGTGTATAGATTGTTCTAGGTAGGTAATATAAGACACTTTCTATGATATCCGACTGGTGCCAAGTTGACTATATACAGTGGGTGTTAACAGCCCCTGGACTCATCACATGTAGCTGTGCTGTTGTACAGCAATTGTACATTCTGTACAAAGTTGGTGCAGCATTGTTCAGCAAGGATTGCCGGAATATGCATATGTCGCTAGACTACGTGAGTATTGCAGATGAAGCAAGTAAAGCAAGCCAAATTCAGTGTAGCAATACACAGGTTTTGCAGCATGGCAGAAGTAGTGTAGCAAGGCCAAGGGAGTGAAATCTAAGATGCAGTAACAAACATCAAGAAATCTACATTTCCCATCCCAATTATATGCATCAATATTGAACAACTCACATAGTGTACTTTATGTGAAATGTGTATAACTATGTGTATTTTCAGCTTTCTATCTATGATTTTACAATATTTACAATATTTGGTTTGTTGCTGTACATTGGAGCAAAAAGACCACTAAACATATATTGTTTCGCACAACAGCAGAATGAATATTTGCGCTATCGTCAATTCAAGACTGGGAGGGGAAAGTGTGCCTACTTGTGCATATTGTGAATGTTGAACGTTTTGTGATCGGACCAAAACTTGTGGACTTAATCTGGAGGGACATTGTGGGTTCACACAGTAATACCTGGGGCAATAATGTATGTACCACCAGTGAACCAATGAGAATGCTTCATGGTGACTGCATATTGATGACACCCACGTCTATATGCGTATAACAATCAAGTCCTAGCCGGTTTTTCGCTCTTCAGGGGAGATATGCTTTGTAGCTGTTAACGTTATAAGAGACATTTTAGGGGGATGTCTTTCCGTACGTTGTCTTGTACATTAGACTTACCTTTTGCCAAGGAAAATAACGCCGTTGAACAGAGCCTTTTTTCGACTTGGGCCACAGTTCTGCCTATTGCTTGGTCCGAACTTTGCGTAAGCTCAACTTACAACTACCGTCTATTTTCTCTCGAGCGGTCTAATAGCAGTTACTCATCCATTGCGACTTATTGCTCACACCTCCTCACTGCCAAATACAAGTAGGTGCAGATGCCAGTCAGTCATCGTTTGTACATTTCTCTGACCGACGAAGCGAAGTAGGAAATCATGGCTCTAGTTCACATTGCTGTTATCCCTTTCGTCATTATTCTCGGCTTCGTCTGTTCGGTCATCTTTAGTCGTCTCTCAGGTCGCCGCAAGGACGATACTATTCTTCCAGTTCACGAGGCGTTGAACGAGAAAATCGAAGTCTGTTACCAAAAGAAGATTACGGCGATGAGACCGCGCTTAGGATGGTTCTGTCGCAGTTTCCACGAAGGAGCAGTCATTCCGGAGGCTACATGATGTAACAGCAGACTTTGGCGGGCTCCTTACTTGCACGTGTTCTGTTACGCTCCGCGGCCGTGTCGGGTTCATTAGCATTCATTAGCTTTACACAGTTGGCTGGTCCATCATAGCACTATATTCAATGATCTATTTATTTGTGCTACTAGCTGCTAAAATTTGCAGCTCACCTCGGATTGTTTGTTCAGGATAAAAGCAAAGACAGATGGAGACGTCCGACTGGTATCTATTTCGGTTTTCATTGGGTTACGGGCCGTAGATTCGGAGGTTTGGCTAGGAGGGTACGGTGTTGGTCAGTGCTGTTCGTTGAATACTGTTTCACGGCGGTGTGGTTGGGGCTCCCATCAAATGTCTTATAAACGATATTGATATTTCGGGAGCCTCTCAGGACAGTCCCTGGTAACTGTTCCACAGCTATCGGGGACTGTTCCCGGCGGTTAATTGGTTGAGGAAGCGCCATATAATTTCCACGCGCACAAAAAATGAACTAGTATTTACCGGTGTATGGGGGTTGGAGAATACTTTAAGTATCGTTCGAACTAAATCACAAGCGGAAGCAGGATTACTGTATTCAAAATCCCAATAGCCATCGGATAGCCCACTACTATATTTCCAATAGCCGCTGCGTACTAGCAGTCGCAAATGAATCATCACCGAACACCATAATATTGATTTCTTAGTATCGGCTTTCAACAGCAACTACGGACACCTACGTTTACAAGGGCCCTCAGGCTAAGCAGTCCTGACTGCTAAATTGAAGGCTCTGAAGACCATCGGGGTAGGCTTTGGCGACTACTGGGGTTGATGTGAATCCCGAATTCTGTAGCCACTGATAAATACTGTATGTGTAGTAGGGCCCCAATTGCCCGATGAGTTTATTTTAAGTCTGCCTGTCTCTTGCATTCGAGAGAGTTTTTACATTTTCCTAAAACTCCCCCATTAAATCGCGCTTCATTTGTTAATTTAACCGCTGGAAACATTCCGCAATAGCCGTCGAACAGTTACTAAGGACTGTCCTGAGAGGCTCCCGATATTTCAAACACAATGTCACGTCTTGTTGTGCTATTATTTACTTGCGAACTGTAGGGAATTCTGCAAGGGGGTGTTCTAGATATCTCTGACAAAGACTGAGCTCAGAGGTGGTTTAACTAGGAACATGAGCTCCTAGTATATTGCATAGCATGGAATATGCTCTGAATATTCGACATGCTCTCTTATTATCCTAAGTCTGCCAGATATCCTGCTCTACACGCTTCGTTGTACATTAACGACTTTCAATTCACAGTTGCAGGAACTTAGATATCATACCATCCATAATCACCTCATATGTCCAGGCTTGAAGAAGCTTGGAACACCTGTCGACCACCCGTGCTAAAACATCTACAACTCTCCGGCGCTAAGAGAATACGCCATAGTCCAATGATTCCACCAGTCCGGACGGACCCGGTCTGGGGTAGGGCTCATTCCGGTCCGGTCCCACCGGAAGGTCGGACTGGACCGGGCCCCAGACTGGCAGTCTTGGACTGGACGGGCTTGGTCCGGACCAGTCCAAACAGGATAATATGTATCAATTTCAAAGTAGATCTGAAAAACTGAAGAAGTTAGAGAGTAGTCCCTGCAACCCTAACTCAGACACAACCCGAAGGAAGAACAGCAGCCAAGGCCCAGTGGGAGGCCAACAAATGCAGTAAGCACTTTGGCTACAGACTGAAGCCCAAAGCAGGCAACAGGAGGCCTATCCCAATGACAAGGGAAAAGTCATTCGCCGCAAGATTCTACCAACTACAGTGCGGGAATGTGCCAACCGGTGCCGACCTAAACCGCTTCAGACACCGAGATGCTGGCAAGTACAGGTGGTGTGCGGGAATGGTGGGCTAAACACAGGAGCATCTTCTACATCACTGGAGCTGGTGGAAATACCAGGTGCGGGATCTCTCCATGAAGGTGGAAAAGGCAATGGGCTGGAAAGCTCGCCGATGCCAGCCGGCACAGGGGTCGGAGTTGTTTTCCCGGGAGCCATGTCACATGGCGGTGATGTGCATTGTGGTTGCCATGGACTTTGGGAAGTTCACGCTGGGGTGAGACACGAAGGCCGGATCTGCGAGTGGGTCATTTCTCTTCCTCATTAGGTTTCTTTAGTCAGCGGGGACAAAGGGAAGTCGGTGGGAGCTCCGCCATCTAACCAGCCTGCCTGGATGCGGAGAGACTCGGAGTCTGTCATGCTCTAGCTAGAGTAAATTCTGTATGAATAAACAACAACAACTCAGACATAGTGTTCGCAACAGGCCCAGGTGACCCACCAGCGATCCGGGTTTGGACTGGCAAAACGGGTCAGTTCGGTTCCAGACCGGTCCAAAACCCGACACGCAGACTCTTGGTGGGCAAAACCACGACGTGCACCCATCTAACTGCGGGTTTTGTTGGGTTGGGCTAAACCCGTCGGTTCAAATCACTGGTTCGGCGTTGTGGGTTTCACATTTATGGTAGCATTTAGATATCCTAATGATAATCGTATAATAGTGACATTGGTACATCACGGTTCAATTTTGATGTATTGGCCACCATAGTCATCAATGTCAACTGACACACATGCCCTACCACAACCCGAAAATGAGGGTGAAAGAAATGTCAACGATTATTGCTCATGTATCTTGGGTAATCTGCGGGGGGACAGGATACACACTGTCATAAACATTGTATTGCCCACCTTTATGGCAAAAAGAGACAGCATAACGCTCCCTACCCTATGTTTAAAATGAGCGTCAACAGAGCATCATTGATTATTGTTCTTGCATCTTCGGTGATATGATTGTCGCTTGATCAGACCCATCGATATGCACAGATATCGCAGCGATCATAGGCCAATCCGTATGGGATATTCCTGCCACATTTTCCGGGACAGTAACAGGTTATTTCATTCCCAGAGCTACTAGTAAGTATTCTCGAGCATTTTAGTGTACAAAAGCAGTCATAACGATGCATAATAACCATTACGGCAACATTGGGCTGTGATTAGCCATGATGAAGAGCCAACAATCATTGACACTCCGTTGACGCACATTTTGAGGATGGGGCAGGGAGTGTTTCACTTTCTCATCTGCCTATATAGGCAGCTAACACTGTGTTTATGAGGGTTTGCAACCAGTCGCAACCCATATTACCTAGGATACATGACCAACAATCATCAACACTCCGTTGACGCTCATTATCAAGAAGGCGCAGGCATGGTGTCACAATCTGTTTTGCCTATAAAGGCGCCCAATGATTGCTTTAAGACTGCCTGCAACCTATCGGCGGTGTGATTACGCAGGAAACATGCCAAATCATCATTGACGCTCCAATGACGCTCATTTTCGAGATAAGGTAGTGAGCGTGTCACTATAATTTTTGGCAATGATGGCAGCCAATACTTCTATCACGTATAACCACGACCAATTTAACTTTCAATTGCTAGGCTTACAGGACCGAACATTGTTGAAGCTCCGTTGATGCTCATTCTGCCACGGGCGTATGCACATTCAGCAATCATATTGATTTGGCGTACTATATCATTCACATTGTTTTGGCAGCCTTTCAATCGTTTTCATATACTTTCTTCTTGATCACTACATTGTTCATTAATAATATATATCAAAAAGAGTAATAATCTCGAAAATCCTGTGCCTTTCAATCAATGCGAGTAATCACTTGTAGTTTCGCTCAATAGGCTGCTCTGGTCATCAACACGGATGTCAGCGGCATTATCACACAGCAGATAGTGTAGTTATCAGTGGATGTTCCTTCATCATTTGGCATATCTGGATCAAAATCTGTATCGTGCTGCCTATCCTGGGCAGCTGCATCAAAAGTAAACAATGCAGCACAGAAATGAGATGTATGTGAATACACATATCTGGCCGGCACATTGACGATTTGGGTATATTGTTGTCCGGATATCTTCCCAGTCGGGGAGTGTGGCATTTTGGGCAGTTGTGGCATCGGCTCTGGTGTCATGTGTCTGTATCCGTTGGGTGGAGGTGCGCTTGTTCCTTTCGCGTGTCACTCGTGTCTGCGGTTTCATTCAAGTGCCATTGGGGCAATGAAAGGCATCTGGCAGTGTGGTTTTGACAATGCATAGCCGGGCGTCACTCTATTGCTGCATTCATCTTTTCATTGCCAGGAAAGCGAACACCCCGGTTCTTCTCTTCTCTTCTCTTCTCTTCTCTTGTCTTCTCGGGGCTCGGCGGGAGGTTTCTTGATCAGGAAATACATTGCCTCTGCAGCGGAATGTGAAAACTCGCCTTTCGCCATTTCCACCATATTCAAGGCCAGGCACCTGTCGGACTGTTCCAGCTGTACTCGACCTCCTTGCCTTGCCATAGTTGCAGACATGTTGAAAACCTACAAGAAATTAGTTGCTGCTTGTAACAAAGAGATTCAGTGATTTCCTCAGCCATATACGCTCTCTTAGCCTCCTCTAAGCTGATTACAGCCTGTCTTGTCCACTCATGGGGATGCTCACCAGGTAATTTGTCCACGAAGATCCCAGTGCTGAATTCATCACAATGTTCGATTTCACGGACTGTGCAGAAAATAGCCATGTTAGACGATAGAGATTTCTCGTTACAGGCAGCGATAAACTGGATGCATAGCTCTCTACATACACCCACTGCACGTGATATGGTTTATTGATGCACATTTACCATGATATGCATATTCTCACCTCCAACTGCATGGTGATTGTTATTCTTCACGGTGGTTCCAGTCATTCGGACAATATTTCAATGCAGGTCCTGGGTCATATGATTGGTGGCTGCATTGGCAGCGTCGCGCTGGCCAAATTGATGTCTACATTACCGCTGTGTGCCAATGAGTGACGTATATGATATAGCACCCTCCAATCGGCTTGATTTAGATCCACTCTCCGTTGGATGGAGTTGTTGTGTATCCATGATTAAGGGGTCTGGAATAGGAGAGGATGATAACAATGAGAAGATGTGGGTAATCCTGAGGACTATGTAGTTAGCTTCATGTCAAAATGGAATCAGTTGCAGCCAAGATGTTCCATATACTGAAGATGAATCCTACTGAATACGGCCGCAAGTTGCGGGGGTTGCCCACCTCCCAGTGATGTGCAATGAGTAGGTCAAATGTTCTGTGTTTGTTAACAGGGATAAATTCCACTGTACGACAGCCGAGATCGCGTGATTGTCAGACCTGCATGGGACATTGAAAGAAGGAAAGGACATCTGCTGACATCTGTCTGAATAAATTCCCGGGATATTGCATGAAACTGAGGCTAGCAATGAAGTGATGATGTACAGTTAGCCTAACTATTCCTGTTTAATTGGGACGCAAAAGCGGGTTTTTGCTTTGTTCAAGATGACTAAATGTACCAGCCTTAACATAAATGACACAGCTTGCCTTCGTATTGTCCATATCTTGCAACATCCAACATCTCGCCCAACAACAAAGTCAATACAAACTACAATGGTCAACGTTCCAAAAAAGAACTTTTCACCACTTCCAGTGTGCAAATATGGCTAATCTACAACGCAGTCCACCCCACGATTGCATCAAGGGAATGAAGGCCAGAGCGGCTTGGAAGCAGAGAGAGTCCGAACCCTTGCCGCATTGCGCAGCTCGCGATCCTCATTGAAGCTAGCGGTCAAGATCCGGCAACAACAACACTTCTTAACGACTGAATTGAATGATCAATGGATTCTGTATTATGTTGACAGACAGACAGCTGTGGCAAGACAGCGAGTTGCAGATGCAGACGCAGCGTTTCAGCAAGACCAGGATGATACAAGGAAATGTGAAAACACCAGAATGACGAATAGAGAGCCTGAAAGGACTTTTCATGAGATGATCGTTGATATTGGAGACAGACTGAGTGATCTTGCAAGTTCTAATGATGGGGAGGATGGGGAAGATAAGGATGATGAAGAGAGAGAGCAGGGCCAGCTGAGCGAAGCTGATGAACCCGGCTGGGTGATGGGCACAATTACCAAAATGGTGCAGCAGCTCATGGAGAGTTTTCTGTAGAGGCAGATGAAGCTTGACCCTTTGACACAGGCAGGATGGGAGGACGCAGCCAATTCCTTGCGTGAAAGAGATAAGAAGTACAGCATATCCAAATTGATGGTCCCGGCAGTCGCTCAACTGCAAACAGAGGATGGTGTAACGGCACCTGCCCCGACAACATTTGGAGAGCGTTTGGAGTGTCTTGACATTGTCCCTGGAATATTGCGAATGCCGCACTGGACATCTGGACCAAATAGTAGTCTGATTAGGTGAGGTTCGGGGAAGCTGCGGTTGAACACAAGTATACCCATTCTTGTGCCAGCCGCGAAGCCAAATTCAGCACTCATTCAGAATGTGAAGCCCGTTCAACTCACAAGCTTTTACACCTGCAGACAGCCACCCAAGCTAACCACCATATGGAAATAGGAGTTGGACAAAGATATGCTGACGGCTCCTGCATGCGCGGAGGATCCGAGAGGCAAATTGGTATTGTTCACGGCATATCTCGGTGAAATGTAATTTTTGTCCCACTTTTGCTATATGTCAGCTTCTACTTGATTTCAGTGTCCAAATTGTGAGAGATGATAATTCGTCTCTGCATTTGCAAGGGTCAAACGCACCATGTGAAAGTTCTAGAATCCAAATCAGGCTGTAAGACGGCAAACATGTTACATTTCTGTTTGAGGGTTACTGTTAAGTGGGAAAGCAACAGGTGAATTAGTCACAAAATATACAAACAAAATTAAAGTGAGTGATGTCATAAAGGTCGGCGTCGGATCAGTCAGTGCCCAATACGAATCTGTCTTAATGACGACCATTATGCTGCATTCATCCATGGATCTAACTACAAAACTCTCCGCAGAGAGCTGATGAACACAGTTGAGATCTTTGAAATCACGGATGGTACGTCATGGAAATCGAGAAGAAGGAGCTGGATGATGAATGGTGAGGGAGTTGAGCTATATTTACCAAAAACTAGTGAAATGATCTACATGCCATAAATTGCTGGCCGATAGCGCAGGAATGTGATAGTGCCACAGCATTTCTCGCTCAGAAGACGTGGATTAAGGTGGATCAGAAATGGCGAGGTAACACAACTCCTGGATGCATATGAATATACTTAGCAACGCAATATTGGATATCAATAATCCGTTTAAGTATCATTGCATACAATTATTGAGTGTACAATGCAAGTTTCGTCATGATTGATGTGATCGTCAGAAGAACCTCAAAGATTTTTAGTCATACACACTCGGCAATCAAAGGGCTGCATTTCCACATTCTTAATGTATTGGTCGGCATGATAGCGAAAATCTAAACAACAGGCTCGTTTCCCCATCCTAAAAATAACCCTCACCGGAGCGTCAACAATATATGGCATTGTAGCTTGGATAATCCTAGGGCTGCGTGGTGGCATCAACTAATAACTGAACTATCAGCCGCCTTTCAAGGCGAAACTGATCGTGGCAAGATGGCTACACTGTCCTAAAAATGAATGTCAACGGAGCATCAACAAGTTTTGGCGTTGCATCTCGGAACATCCAAGAGTTGAACAGCCATGTCAACCGATAATGGAACTATCGGCTGAATAGACAAAAGTGCAAATCGACTTTAGACAGCACTAGGCGCACACACACAGCTCACAGCAGGCTTCCTGTGGACCCATGCGCAACGCGCAGCCTATAGTCATCTATAGTCGATTCATAGAGATGTATGCGTGGGCCAAAGGAACTATATACGGCTGGCGGCCGGAGATCGACCAATACCTGGCCTTACTGCCTGCAGTCGTCGCTGCGATCCCACTCGAGTGCCCACTGCCTCTTGGGAGCCTGCTTGAGAGACTGCTTGAGAGCCTGCTTGATAGCCGGCATGATAGCCCGCTTGATAGCCTGCTTGAGAGAGCTGTGCGTGAGAGAGCTGTGCTTGACAGAGCCATGCTTCAGAGAGCCCTGCTTCGGGAGGAATAGAGTTTTCCACGGGAATCTTTGCGCCGATGGAAAACTCTGAGTTCGTGGACGCTTTGCCTAACAGAAGGCTCTCAGTCTATAGAAGCTTGATGCTGATGTTGATGTAGCCAACCTACTTGTCTAAGTGCTTCTAGTACTATGATCACCATCACCAACACCATCACCATCGTCATCATCACCATATCCATCATCACCATGGCTATCATCACCAGCAGCCCAGGACCGAATGCGCACACATACGCCCTAAATAAGCGGGAACCAGCCAGCTGATTCCGCTGGAAAATCTGAGTCGGAAATCTGCTCTCCCCAAGATCCAATTGTCTACCTTTCCTGCAGAATCTAAGGATGCAATTGTCAACTGCATGACCGTGAGGCATCGTGAGATCTCGTTGTGGTGGCCATGCTACTGATAAGGTTCAGACTATGATACGACCGATGTCATGATTTCAGCCACCGTACGCAGTCTGCTACCTGCCACCTGCCTCATACCTCCTGGTGCCTGGCGCCTGCAACTCAGCGAGGGTCTGGATCGAGCATGCAGGAGCACATTCGGGAGCAATAAAGTTTTCTACCGGAAGCTTTTCGCCGATGGAAACTCTGACTTTGTGTAAGCTTTGGCTAATAAATGGCTCTAGGTCTGTGGAACCTTTGGCTAGTAGAAGGCTCTAGGTCTGCAGAAGGTTTGGCTAGTAGAAGGCTCTAAGTCTGTGGAAGTGGGTACTAGATTCCGCAGGACAATCTGAGTCGGAGATCTGCTCTCTCCCAGATCCAATTGTCTACCTTTCCTGCAGGATGGAGGGCAGCAATTGTCAACACAATGACCATGAGTCATCGTGAGATCTTGTCGCGGTGGCCAGGCTAAAAATAAGGTTCAGAATAAGATATCGTCCGACATCATGATTTTGGCCGCTGCCACCTGCCTCCCTGTGCCTGGCGCCTGGAACTAAGTAAGTCTCTGGATCGTGCACCCAGAAGCATATATCAGAGCATATAGTCAAATTATCTTGCTTGTTGGAAGTGTACTTGGAGCGTGTTCGGGAGTGTGCTTGAGAGCATCTTGGGAGCATTCTTGGAAGCGTTTGTCAAGCAGGCTGGGAGGGTGCGATCGAGTGCAATTGGGATCGTCCTTGAGAGCATGCCCGGGAGTGTACTTGGGAGCATCTTGTGAGCATAATTGAGAGCAGAAGTCAAACAGGTTGGGGGTGTACAATCGATTGTAATCAGGAGTGTACTTCAGAGCGTAGTTGGGAGCGTGCAATGAAGTGCATTCGGCAGTGTTATTGGATGCAGCATGATGTATAGTATTAAGCGCCCATAATCGCATGTGTATCATAGTAATCTAGTCTACTCGCAGGTCCATAGGACATTATAGTGCCACGCATCAATTATGGTATGGATTGCCAGCTCAAAAACAGCTTCACTCTGAGTTACGCGTTGCGTAAGGTCATTTTTCCCGGTGTGTGTTTCTAGGCAAACATGGTTGCAACAACATCGCTGCTATGTCCTGAATATGAGCGTCAACAGAGCGTCAACGATATTAGACCTTGCATCTGAAATTATCGAGGGGCATTGCAACGACATGGATTCATATTTGGGCCATCGCCCGAGTTTATGAGCAAAAATGCTATCAAGGACATCGTAAGTACGCTTGAAAAATGAGAGTCAATGGAGCATCAACAATTTCAGGCCTTGCATATTCGAAAATCAAGGTGCTGTGTAACCAGATTTTTCCATAATCGAACTATTGGCCGCCTTTCTAGCCAAAAATGCTTGTAACAACATTGCAAATATGTCCTAAAATGAGTGTGAACTGAGCGTCGACAGAGTGTCAATGATTTTTGATCCCACATCTCGGATATTCCAAACGCAATGGAATGCAGCTAACCCACAATCAACCTATTGGCAGCAATTGATGGCAAAAATACTAGTGATGATAATACGTCTGCCATCTACAATTGAGCGCCCACGGAGCTTCAACCATTTTTGTGAAGGCTCTGTAACCTACACAGCAATGAAGTGCATTGCACTGTTTCTAAATTGTGTTTTATGCGGTCAGTCTTTTCAATATGTCCATGTATACAACTTCACAATTATGCATGCAATGTCTCACAGATCTGATTGTGTTGCTTGTAGCTCTAGAGTCAATATTTAGGAACCCACATTCTGCTGGATATTAACGTTACTTACAGCAGTCACTCTCGTCGGAATACCAAACAGGATTATTCCTACCGCTAACTAGGATTCAAAATCTTTAAATACCTCAATGGTAGAGGTTATGATCCCTTCAAAAGATGGTCGTCTCATCATTCGTGATTTGAGCGACCATACTTTACAAATTGCCTTCGACACTTGGTGGGGTTCAATGAATGTAGCTTCGAAATGGCCTATTGCTTGGAAGAATACTAGACATGCTTCATCTTGGTGATTTTATTTGCACTGCGGAATTAAAGAGACCGGCAGCCCTGGAACCATATGTATCATTTCTCATTAAGTTCTTCGCCATCCATCAGAATATGGGACCAGCTCAATTGGCAAACACTTGCTAGTAAAAGCTCATATCTCAAAGTTAGACGAGTTGACAGAGTCGGAATTCACTGAATTGACTAATTGGACGGTCCATGCAATAGTTTTGGCCATACTGAACAAGCAAGGAAGTCGAGGAATTGCAATTGTAAGTTCGCAGATGAAATTCATCTTTGACATCAAGGTTGATCCATATTAATGGAAATGACTGACAAAATACTCTTCAATGGCAGCTGAGGACTTCGAAACTTCCGAATTTCACCAAGGCATGTGGAATCGGTACCTCATGTTAGGATTTGTTTGGTCTGAGATGCCATGAAACACTATATTAAATCTCGAGCTACGACAGTCTTATAAAGCATTACGCACTGACCTAAGGCTGCCTTCTGCCACCACCCTTAGCAACATTTGCCGGATGGAATATACACCGACCGTGGATGCAATTCAGAAGCAATTGCTGTCTCGAAATATCATTATCTTAGCACTGGATGGATGGACATCAACGAACACACAAGCCATAACGTCGATCTTTGCTTACAATACGGAACGAAATTGGATTTTACGCGAAGAACAACTTGCTTTTGATGAGGTAGTTGGCCAATTGTTTACCGCTTTCGAAAGCTAATTACGGATGATAGGTCAAGCGCCAACACACCAGAGGAAGGATATCAATGGATTTGAAGGTTGTGCTTGATCGTATGGAACTTACCGACGGCCATTAGGGTGTACTTACGACTGATGATCCTGCCTTACATCACTCAATGACATGCGAACTGCAATCAACACTTGAGGACTCCGGAATCCAGTGGCCTGCATCGAGGAACCACATACCTTGCAAAGCGTATGTCATACAGGTGGCGTTGTGTGCATTCATGAGCTGTCTGGGTGTGAAAGGCCACACCAAGTCTTGGGAAGCCCATGAGCGAGATCAGCAATTTGGACAGAATGAATTCATAGATATTGGGAACAGTCAAAGGCTTCGAAAAGAGGGCAACGCTAGAATCAACAAGGTGTCGGCCATGAGGCCAGGTTTAACAAAGATGATTGAGAAAATACGTATTTCAGGATGTTTTGAATGTCCTGAAACTAACCTTCGTAAAGCAGAGAATGCATGTTGAATTGATTACCCTGACACCTGGTCGTTGAAACAAGTTCATGGACTGTCAAACAGCCAACGTCCACAATGCCGCACTACCTATCATTGGTTTCAATACATGTTCGTACTGGACTGTGGAGTTACTTGAGCAAGCCTAATGATTGCAAGGATTCATATGTGAGTGGCTCCAAAATCAGAGCTACAGCGATTGCTGGCCACTCTTCACAACACAGGATGCATGGACAATTCTTAAGTACGTCATGGACGTTTTGATGACTTCCAATATTGGACCCTGTGGATGTCAAAAAGGCATACTGTAATATTGCATCACGTTATCAGAGTCTACAATGACATGTTTGATCATATAAACGGTGACATGCGAGCTTTGGCTAACAATCGGACTCAATGGAAGGAGGACTTCTTCTTCGCTGTGAAGTTAGCTCGACAGACGCTGTCCAAATAATATTCTGAAGTGACTCCAACAATGGGTGTGATTTTCATTTCCACACAGATCCTCGACTTTTTGCGGAAGTTACAATCATTTCGGAAGTGGGACCAGGGAATTCACATCAATCTTGATGACAAGATATCCTATACCACCCAATACAAGGAGGCCATTCTGAAGTATGTGGAGAATCTATTCTGTGGCAAACATCGACATTGGCCGGTCAATGAACCTGAAAACATAGAGAACAGCAATCTCATCCCCCCTGCAATGACTTCATGGTCCGGTCAATCATCCGTTGATCCATAGGATTTGTCCAGGGATGATGCAGAATACATAATGCCTAACCAAGTGGCTGGAACCACACCCGGACAGAGCCATCATGCACTACGTTTACTGACCGCCGCGAGGCTCTATTTGGATCCACCGCCTGAAGCACCAAGGAACTGAGGGCAAATTCATCAAACTCTCAATGATTACCACTCCAACACAATGGTGATTGGAAACACATTGTGCATGCCGGATAATACCGACCGGTGGCGCCAGCAGGAGGAAACGCACTCAATGTCCTCCGATTTCAGCAATGTGGTTCGCAACATATTCTCTGTCATACCACATGGTGTCAGAGTGGGGTCCAGTGTTTCCCCAGGGCGAGATATGTTCGGCGGAAGGCAGTCCAAAACCACAGTCAGGACACATTGCGAAAAGGTCATTGTAAGCCAGTTTGCTGAAGCCAATCCCAGGATTTCGGCAGGCGATGACCTATTATTTGATACGACAAACACAGAAAATAACTCGGAAATGAACAAAGAGGCCAAGGAAAGGAAATTCCACAGAATGGCCAAGGTCCACAACATTTTGGAGATGTGGGAGTACCGCCAAAACCTGAGTGCTACATGGAAGGAATCCTGTACTCAACACAAGCAGATAACCGCTGTAAGACACATTTCGGACACGGCAGAGATCGTCGAACCATCCTGGTCACCCTTCCAACATGAGGGAGCGGCTGCATTTAAAATGTGAGAAAGTTCACCTTTGCTACCAGCTTTATCTGCAAAGGACCTCCCTGGAGGACAATCTCGAATAATAAACGTCCACCGAAGGCGAAGAACGCACAGTCATCCAGTCAAAAGCGATGAGCATAGCGCTCCAGGAAGCATTTCGGACACCAAAGATTTGCAAAACTGGAATCGCGACTTGGATACTCTAAATGACAGTGAAGACAATTGCGAGGCAGACTTTGAATTTGTCATAGAGCAAGGCGATGTCATTGGGGATCAAGAATGCTCAGACGAGCGTGAGGTGAGTGCCGCGCCAAATGTCTCCGGATTGATTCAGCCAACACTGAAGTCCAAGAGACGGGCTGAAACGGTGTTGTTGATGGTTAATGCAATAGAAACGAGGATGACTATGGGAGTGAAGAAAAAGTAGGACATAATGCATCAATGGTTCACCAGCTTCTGCATGTAGCTTGACCGAGAGTTTCAGTTAGAGATATATCATTGGCGAATGGTGAGCAGTGGCTTCTAAATATCGGTTCATAAACAGATGTATGGCAGGCGCAATGAAGTTGTTCGCAAGATATATAAATGTTGGTGATGTGAGAGTGAGCAGTGTAATAATGTTAATGTGCTGAGCTTTGCGAAAGGGCAGAGTCTCAATATGTCAGAAAGACAACCTATCAATTCAAATCATGATGAATACAATTATCGATGGCAGCAGATGTTGGATGGACAATACATCATAATGTGCATCAACGGAGCGTCAACGATTTGTGGTCTTGTATGTACGGTAATTGAACGGTGATCTGCTGACTGTTTTGCATTACCGATGCATTGCCAGCATTTATAACTCAAACAGAGAGCAACACGGTCACCATCCCATTCCGAACATGAGCACCAACCGAGCGTCAATGATTTGTGGTCTTGCGATTATGGCAATGAAATAGTCATCTGGTTTCCGTTATGCATAACCGACGTATTGGCAGCTGGTATAGGCAAAAGAGGCAGCAACACGGTTACTGCCCCATTCTGAACATGAGAGGCAATGGAGCGTCAATGATTTGTGGTCTTGCGATTATGGCAATGAAATAGTCATCTGGTTTCCGTTATGCATAACCGACGTATTGGCAGCTGGTATAGGCAAAAGAGGCAGCAACACGGTTACTGCCCCATTCTGAGCATGAGAGGCAATGGAGCGTCAATGATTTGAGGACTTATAAGTACAGAAATTGAACAGTGATCTGGTCTCTGTTATGCATAACTGACGTATTGGCAGCTGTTATAGGCAAAAGACCCAGCAACATGGTCACCACCCCATTGTGAGAATGAGCAGCAACGTAGCATTAAGGATTTTTGGTCTTGTAAATATGGTAATTGAACAGTGATCTGGTCTCTGTTATTCATAACCAACAGATTCGTAGCTTTAATTGGCAAAAGAGACAGCTACAGGGTCACCGCCCCATTCTGAGAATGAGTGTCAACGGACATCGATGATTTTTGGTCTTGTAAGTACAGTAATTGAACAGTGATCTGGTCTCTGTTATGCATAACCGACGTATTGGCAGCTTGTATAGGCAAATGAGACTGCAACACAGTCACTGCCCCAGTCTGAGAATGAGTGTCAATGGAGCATCAACGACTGGTAGCAGTGCATCATGGGTGATATATCTTCCGATTGGTTGCAGACATAGATCTGTGAGATATCGGCAGCCTTCAAGAGGAGAAACAACAGTCAAATGCTCCCTGCCGCATCCTGAAATTGAGTGTCAACAGAGAGTCTACAGATTTCGATCTTGCATATTTCTTAATCAAGGTAGTGTGCGGACCATTGTGCATTTAACTGAATTATCGACCGCCTTGATGCGCAAAAATACAATATATCAAAGTTAAAACACTGATTCCCGATTGATCGATATTACTAACTGCAAAACATCTGAAAATGTATCATTGGTTGTTGCAAACACAATCTTGATAAGATACTATTAACTAACTGCAAAATCAAGAGCCTTATATGAATCTATACAAGGACCCACTGGGCGACCTGCTGGAAACCCGCCCGATTCGGACGGGTAGGAAGTTTACCATGTAACCATACCCAAATTGATGGTTGGGGTTAATTGACGACCCGGACCGCCAATTTGGCAACGGATCGGTTTGGACCCGGACCAGGACCCGAAGTGATGGTCCGGAACCGTTGCTAACATTACTCAGACACAATGTCACTTCATAAGAACCACCCACTGCGAGCAATTACTACGAACCAACCCGCCACGTCTAGCAAGCACCACCACGAGATACCCAACCATACGAAACAAGTGGTGAGTGGCAAGTGGCAAGTGGCAAGTGGCAAGTGGCAAATGGCATGTGGTGAGGGGTGAGATGTGCATTGTGACTTATGAATGGCAAGATGAGTCGACATGTATGAGTATATGTGTATGAGTCTATTTGTTGACTCAGTGTATCAGTAACTCCCAGTGTATTTGGGCCAATTCGGCCCGAGTGGACTGGTCCAAAGCAGTCCAGGCCAGTTCAGTCCAGGTCCCGAAAAATTGGGGATTGGTCCGATCCCGGTCCAAAATGTTCTTGGACTGGACCTGGACTAGACTGGACGGTTCCAGTCTGGACTGGTGGAATCATTGCCATAGTCCTATGAACAAAGATTTACCATGTGTATATGCGACGATTTACACAAACACCAAATGTTGAAGTGAATGAGTGAGTTGATTGTAGGTACAAGAGAGACTGACAAAGGTGTGTCTTATATATGATGAGCATGAGAGCGAGCATCGTGTGAGGTCTAAACGGGCAGTCATGGCGTGAAGTCTAATGAGACAGTCACGATCATGAACCTTAGGGCTTCCTGCAACACTCCCCCCTCTTGCTACACTCCGTGAAGCAAGAACTAAACAAATGCGAGTACCAGACATGATTGATGATTGAAACATCCATAAACAAATGATAGCAAGCGTACGTGCGCTGCAAGTGATTCCCATAATAGCCTCCTTAAAAACCCTGCTCGTGAGAAGTGACTGTGAGCAGGGAAAAGAGTCCCACCGTAGCCTGTGGATGGCCATCCATACACAAACAAATGCAAGAAACAATCTGAAATCAATATTTTGCCCCTCTTTCTACCATAATCCCATTGCCTTCGTGAACTTCGTGTGTTTCTCCTTGGTGAGCGCCTGTGTTAGTATATTGGCCGCATTTTCGTTCGTGTGTACGTAGGAGTATTCTACGATTTTGCGAGCATTCAGATCTCGACTATTATGGTAGCACACATCGATGTGCTTCGTTCTGGCCTTGATCACTCCGGTAGTGATATGTGTGAGGGCACCCTGATTGTCACAGTAGATTGGTAGCGGAGATGATGGCAGTGATGCTTGGTTTTGAGAGCCGTGGATATCTCTCTGTAACTGTAGCAGCCATCTCGCTTCTCGGGAGGCTTCGGAGCACGCGATGTATTCGGCTTCGAGTGTGGATAGGGCGATGAGGTCTTGATTCCGAGACTGCCATGATATGGCGCCACCATCGTGACATGTGAGAAAGACGTGTCCACCTTGAGACTTGCGGTCGGTGGTATCGCTGGCCCAGTCAGAGTCTGTAAATCCGACGACGCCGTCGTTGCGGTTGCCGTTGCCGTTGAAGTGCAGTTGAAAGTCAGCTGTGGCTTTGGGATACTGGAGCACTCTCTTTACTACGGTCATGTGGCTGGTGAATGGACGAGAATTGTAGCGGCTGGGAGCAGCGACCGCATATGATATATCTGGCCGCGTTGCAAGTGCTGCGTACATCAATGATCCGACGATCGCTTGATAGTGCTTGACACTGTCCTTGTCGAGTTCCTTCTCCCCCCGATCGTCGGCTAAGTCGAGTTTGATATTGGGGTCCATGGGAGTTGTGACTCCATGAGCATCGTGCATGTGGAATCGCTTGAAAGACGTCGTGATGAAGGCCTTCTGGCCAAGACTGATGCCAGTGCCGTTTTTATCGCGGTGGATCTCGATGCCGAGGAATTGCCGTGCTGGACCGAGGTTCGTGATCTTGTATTTCTCCGAGAGCTTCGCCTTGACCTTGATCGCTGCTTTGGAGGCAGACTCCGTACGTGCATACATCATGGAGATGTCATCGATGTACAGAAGGATGAGAATGCCATCGCTGCGGATATAGAGGTTAGGATCGGCTTGTGACTGTGTGAACCCGAGGAAGAGGACGAAGGTGTTGATATCGTTGTGCCAAAGCCGTGGTGCCTGTTTGAGGCCGTAGAGACTGTTTCTCAGTCTCACAATGATTGGCGGAGGGTGTGTGCACGTGGCTTTGTGGCCTTCTGGCCAGCCTTCGGGGAGCACCATATAGATATCATCGTCATCAACGTCAGGGTTGAGAAATGCGGTGACTACATCCAAGTGATCGATGTTCCATCCACATCTCCCGACCAGAGAGATGAGATATCGAAAGGTAGTTAGCTTTCCAACAGGAGCATATGTCTCACCGAAATCAGTCTGCTCATAACCTTTGATAACTCGGCGTGCCTTGTATCGTGTAGACCCACCAGGGTTTCTCTTAGTCTTGAAGACCCATCTGGAGCCAACTGGCTTCACAAGCAATTGCTTGGCTTTTTTGGAGTTGACTGTGGTGAAGGTGTTGTTCAAGAGGATGGAAGCGCTTTCTTCATCAATGGCTCGCTTCCAGTGATCTCTAAGTGGACTTGCCATAGCTTCGGCATATGTCGATGGGTCCCCATTGATAGTGGTTGATGCCAGTGCTGATGCCATTAATGCTTCTGCGGAAGCCTTGCCTTGACTTCTTGTGACGCGACACGTGGTTGGTGGTGGTGGATCTTGAGTTGACTTCTTGGTCATGGCCGCGGCTTGCCTGCGGGCAGTGTGATTCTCGCGGTGGAGACGGCGGCTGTGCTCAATATGTTGTCTCGACGCCGGTGGCTCACACGTGCTATGATCACGACTGTGTGCGAGAATGATTGTATCCCCCTC
>Ga0307512_10001205_pt1 | contig 37410 bp, 37 predicted proteins | sample 14_EM_MG_FD_200267 | JGI IMG/M metagenome (GOLD analysis project Ga0307512, IMG submission 200267) | Populus trichocarpa ectomycorrhiza microbial communities from riparian zone in the Pacific Northwest, United States - 14_EM | ecosystem: Host-associated > Plants > Roots > Unclassified | place...
CTATCGAAAACCCGCACTTTTCGGCCGAAATATCACCTTATTTCACAGCGATTCAACGAATATTGGCCCAATCGCAAATCTGACAGCGGGAGGTGAAAGAGGGGCTAAAACTGCACAATTTACGTACTGATCATGTCACGATACGATCAGAACTCAGATACTTAATTGGAGGGAAAGTTGCAGGAACCGTAATATGGAACCGCGGTCCGGTCCCAACCCGTCCCTGAACCCGCTGGGTACCCCTGTTTTCCGGGTAACAACCCGAACTGGACCATCCGGTCCGGTTCCAAACCCGGACCGCAGCCGGGTAACCCGGAACTGTTGCTAACACTAGACTGGACTAGACTTTGGAGCATATGGGACCCAGCATTCCGAGTAGTAAGATCACAGTCAGATGTCAGTATCGATGAGTAAAGGAATGCCCATGCTTCTTGCTTATATGGAAATGAAACAGAGATCTTTGAGCTACCAGAAGAGACTGAATACGTTGAGGAAATTGAACTGGGTTGAGATGGACTTCTCAATGACCATGCTGGGAGCAGTCAAACAGGTTAAGGCCATGGAAATCGTGATCATGACCATACTGACGATGATGCAGACCACAATCTGCCCGATGCTGACAAACATCGAAGTCTCTCTTCAAATACAGATATGAGATCACATCCTCCTGACAAAAGGTATGCACAACCAGTGGCCAGAGAAACCGTCGTGCACAATCAACATCTCCGCCTCAAAAATGACAAAGCCTGCCAAACAGCGGCCATGACCAAGCAATCATCCCAATCACCACCGCCACATATGAGTCATGTCACAAGAAGTCAGGTTGAGATCTCCACAAATGCACTAATCTTCATGGCAAATGCTCTCACATCAACATCCATGAACAGTGATCTATTGCCCAGACGCGGGAACATCTCTTCCGCCACTGCAGCCAATGGAAGGACCAGCAGAAAATCCTCTGGAAAGGGGTGGGGAAAGCAACTGGGTGGAGAGCAGGTCGATGCTGACACGTGCAAGTTTCTGAGCTGCTCTCCATGGCGAAGGGCGATAAAGCAGTGATGGACTTCCTGGCAGCTGCTGATGTCCAGGAGGTCCCGCCCAAAATGGATGGAGCAGTAAGAGCCAGCAGGAAACGGGTGAAGGAACAAGAGCTGGCGAGTGGTCCCTGATTTCCTCCCATGTCCATTTCGTATGTATTCCCTTCAACCGTTCTTTATGTGCTTCCGTATGTCAGAAGGGGATGACGGGTAGCAGGAGTGGAGCCCCGCCATCTAGCCGGCCGGCCTGCAGCCGGGGGGGATCAAGAGGCTGTCATACTCTACGTAGAGTGAATACTGTATGATAAAAACCAACAATCACAGAGATCCATTCACATACACAGAGGTGATGGACAGCCCACAACAAGACCACTGGAAACGAGCAATGGAAGAGGAATGTGCATCGATCCTGCTCAATGACCCATTCATAACTATCAACTCCCGGGCAGCAACATAATTGCAAGTGAAGCCAATTGGCTCCAAATGGGTCTAAAAGATGAAACGCAATCCTGACGGCTCCATACGATACAAGGCAAGAATAGTAATTAAATGCTATGATGAAACGGGCTTCGAGGAAACTTATGCCCCTGTCGGAACACTCACCACCTTGTGGTATCTCATCTTCCTAGTTGGAAAACATTGCCGGAACCTCGATCATTTGGATGTTGTGACTGTTTTTCTGAATCCTCAGGTCAATGTCATTTATATATATATGACCATGCCTGACGGCTGACCAGAACGCCGGAACACGTCAATATTCATTGTTCGACTGACGAAAGCAGATTACTGCTTCGAACAAGCAACACGACTTTGGCACAACGATATTATCACCTTCTTGCTCTACCTCGAGTCCACACAGTCCCAGGTCAACCCCAACATCGATCTGTGCAGCGATGGAATTCTGATGCTTTTGTACATCAACAACATCTCAATGTTGAACCTGGAAGACGCTACCAAAGCTGCATTAAGTGTTACAGCCAGGCTCTCGGAAAAATGCATGATCACCAATCTCAGCACGGAATGACAATTCCTTAGTATCAAAATGCACCGCGATGAAAATGGTACCGGCATCCGTCTCGGCCAGCAGGCCATCACCACCAAAATTGTCAAACCATTCATTATACAGAATGCACACGAGGTACCGACTCAAATGGATCCTGATGTGCAGCTAGATCTGGCTGAGGATCGGGGGGAGAAAGTACTCAAAGATATCACAGGCTACCAGGCAATTGTCGGCTCATTGATGCATGCAGCACTTGTAACTTGGCCCGATATCTCATTCACAGTCGCTGCTCTTTGCTGTTACAATTCCCAACCATTCACCAGCCACATCAGCAGAAAACATTTCTGTCCGGGTGGAATGGCTGCGTCAGAGTGGACGCGCTCCGTCAGAGCCGTCAGAGATACACCGGCAGCGGATTGCTCCGTGCCCGGCATCAATGACATGCGTCGTGTTGCATATCACCCTCAGATCGCAGATTTGGAGTTTCTTCTCGCTCTGTCAGGCTCCCAGTTTAAACAAACACTCTGGCTTTGTTGCCAACTCTGACCATACGTCGGAATGGATTCATTGGGTTCACGCTCCCATCGGGATTGCTATGCAATGGGTGACTCTGCAATAATCTCTCCTCGCGTTCCTTCTACATTTAGCTCGATGAGCGTAGGAAATAGGTGAGAAGATATGATACTACCCGGGCGTGAGGATCCACGCGATTGCGTGGACCCACGAAATCTCGGCCAGTGAGAGTGAGACCAAAAGTTGGGAAAGATAAAGTGTGTATTTCGGTTGTATGACAAGATGAGATGAAATTGAGATGCTGACTATCTACCCCAGGGTCTCCCAAATATATACTCCGCGTCGCACATTTCACGTCTGTTACCCCTGTATCTCTGTACACCCACTGTCGCTCATTCCACCTTCATTACGCCTGTATCTCCATACACCCCCCGTCACTCGTTGACAAGATACTTGGAGGCCGTGATCGTGCGTGTTTTGGAGATGCACCTGGAGGCCACAATCATGTGAACTGAGAGATGCACTTGGAGGCTGTGATCGATGGAGTTTGGAGATGCACTGGGAGTCTGTGATCGAGCGAGTTTGGAGATGCACTTGGAGGCCGTGATCGAGCGAGTTTGGACAAGCACTTGGAGGCCGGGATCGAGTGAACTCAGAGATGCACTCGGAAGTTGTGACCGAGCAAGTTTGGAGCTGCACTTGCAGCCTATGATCAAGCGAGATTGGGGGAGTACTTGGAGGCGGTCGATTTGGAGGGAGACGCGACGGCAGCTGAGACTCTATTCATTGGTTAACTTGTAGTTTGATGAGCAACTGGCCGGGAGTGGGAGACTGTCGATCTTGGGATGATGCTGTACTTGGTGAATGCTGTACTATGTGTTAACTCATGATTATGGCATGGAGAGATAGTGAGCGATGACTTAACTTCGTGTTCTTAGGTGATGTTAGAGTTGAGCACAAGAAAGAGAGAGATCGGAGGAGATGGGGGAAATCTTCATGAGAAACTAGGACTTAGAGAATTTTGTGTGCGAGTCAATTGACCATCCCGGATACGGCACATTCGAGTCCCGATCTGGCGGGTGATAACACCGATAGGAGGTCTTCAATACCTAATGAGGCATGTCGTTCCGCTGATCTCTCATAGCTGCTTGTATCCTCCATATCGTTCTCATCTTCATCCCCCATCTCTCTCTTTCTCATCCACGACTCTACCATCATCGCAAGAACACAAAGTTAAGTCGTCCCTCTCTATCTCACCATGCCATCATCATGAGTTGACACTGAGTGAAGCATACACCGAGTGTAGCATACACCGAGTATAGCATACACCGAGTACAACCTACACCTAAGATTGTCTGTCGTCCCTTCATTCTCTCGATTTCGAGAAGACCCCTGAATGTAGCTTCAGCTTCCGGCGTACCTCCCTACCGATCGACCGCCACCAGCCTGTTTTCCACAAGAGCTTCAAAGGTCAAGTCACCTCGTCACATTCCCACGGTTTCGACTTTAACTAACCGATGAATAGAGTCTCAGCACCTGGCGCACCTCCCATCGACTGCCTCCAGATTGACTACCTCCAAGTACTTCTCCAATCTCACTCGATCATAGCCTGCAGGTGCATCTCCAATCTCGCTCGGTCACAGCCTCAGAGTCCATCTGGGAGTTCACCCGATCCCGGCCAGCAAGTGCATGTCCAACTTGTTCGATCACGGCCTCCAAGTGCATCACCAAACTCCGTTGATCATGGCCTCCCAGTGCATCTCCAAATTTGCTTGATCACGGCCTCAGAGTGTATCTCTGAGTGCACTTGATCGTCATTTTCAGGCGCACCTTGAATTGCTCTCAAGCACCGCCTGCAGCCAGTCCAGATCTACCATGTGTAGATGGGTAGCTATATAGATACATAGATACATAGATGAGAATACAAACTGAATACATGAGTTTTAAAAATTGTTGAACAATTGGTAGTAGCTATGATTTCCAGGCACTCCAGCAGCATTCCCAAAAAACATGTTGTTTTTCCCAGACTGCTCTACTGTGATTCGAGGTGCTCCCAGGCTTGTTGTCAGGGCTCCCGGTTACTCTGAAGGCCGGCAGGAATGCCCTCCAAGGGTCTGATACTCTCCTGAAATTGATGCATCTATGTTTACACTCCACATCCTCTCAGACACTCCTGGAGGCTTCCAGCGACTAGAATGCATTTTGCTGATACTATGTATCGCAACCCGTCACCTGGGTGACGGGTAGTGTGTAATTCTCTGTCAGAGAGTACGAGGTTCCGTCACAGCTGTCAGAGCCGTCCGGGACACCCGGGTGTTTCTGACGAAAACTAAGGTCATTGCTGATGCATCTCACAGCTGCCACAAGAGTTCTCCAGGATCTCAAATCCACTGCCAACTTTCGACAGCATTTTAGCAGCAACAGCAGCACTGGCAGTACTGATCAACTCACTGGCTAGACGGACTCCAATTGGGCCAATGATAGTGCCGATCGCAAATCTCTTGGTGGTCATGTCCTACTTCTCAGCAACAGAGCTGTCACATGGCAGTAGCCAAAGCCACCCCCAATCGCTATGTCAACTCTGGAAGCTGAATACATCTCCTGCTCCGAGAGCCCCTGTCAAGCGAAATGGCTCCTCCAACTCCACCGAGATATACACAGCAAAGACTCATCACCTCTTCCGATCAATTGTGACAGACAAGGGGCACTTGGTCAGATCACAACTGGAACCATAAAAGCTCGCATGAAGCATATTGATGTTTGCTATCACAATATTCATGACATGCATGACCACTAGAGAGTTGACTACTCCTACATTCATACAAACAAGAATGTGGCACATATACTACCCAACGCCTTAACCAAGTTCAAGCAGGAGAAATTAAGAAAGGCGATGGTGCTATGGTAATAGGGGTTGATAGAAGGTTGGATTTCAGGTTGGATTTAATGTTGTTTCACTTTTCTTTTGGGCGCATGGATGTCTTGATTTCTTATGGATGGCCATCCACAGGCTACGGCAGTACTCTTTCCCTGCTCTCTTTCGCTGGGGTTTAAGGAGTCTGCTATGGGAATAACATTATTTCATCTTTTTCATTTGTTTCTGGCACTATGGTGTATGGCAAGACGGGGAGTATTGCATATACATGACTAAGCCAGAGATGGAGATCTCCTGTATGGCTGCAGATGGAGATCCCTTGTATGGGTGGTGCCAATGATGTCTCATATGGCCGGAGATGGTGAGGTCTTGTATGGCCGGAGACAGAGATGTCCTGTATGGCCGGAGACAGGGGTGTCTTGAATGGCTGGAGACAACTGTTGACTCTGGTACATGCTGACCGCATTCAGCCCTACTTCTACTTCCATATATATACTAGCCTTGTGGCCCTCTCGGATAGAATATAATTAAGCTTCTCTGATCATTGCTATCTGAACATACCAGTTGAGTGGATCCTTTGGCGAATCATACTGCGAATATTGTCTATCTTGTTGGCTTTAACCTCTGGTGAAGAAGAACAACAATCTGCATCAAGACGACAATATACATCTGTGAATACATCATTAACCCTCTGATCGATGTTTCTTGTATCGCACTTACGTTTTGCTACACGTCCTAGACTAACCTCTGGTGGGACCCTACAGTCACCAGGTTTCCTGGTTTACAGACAATGGTGGATGGCTGTCATGGTATGGGCAATGAACATCAGGTTGACTTTATCAATCAAAGATCTATCTTCCATTCCCATTTGTTGTATGCCATAGAAGTATGTCTGGTGAATAGGACCCACAATTTTAGTCACTGCAAATCGAAACTTACACTCCTCAATTGATTGTCAATACAATGATCAAACAAGAAGGGAATGTTGAACTTACCTCACAAATGTTTGTGGGGCATTGAAACCTGTCCATGGCCAATAGCCGGGCTACTATGTTCTAGATCTCTATTGGGGACATTGTTAGAAATGCATGAATAGAGTCGATTGAAGTCATGCAGTGGTATACCCATGCTGTGTGGGAGCATGAAATCTTTGCAAGTGCCTAATGCACAATGTCAGTGATGAAAACAATCATTGAGATGATTCATTTATGACTGAAATGTAGGTATGTGGAGGATATGAGTCTTTCTGGGCTGGATCAATCCTGGCAAGTGCCTCACACCACCAAGTATGAATCTGTGCGGTCTTCACCGCATTCGTGGCGATGGGATTCACATACATCGCATCACCGATGGCTATAGACTTCCCATGTACGATGGCCATCACCGGAATGCCTCAACGATTTGCCTAGGCGTTGTATTCTGCACCGACGATGAAACCTGTCACATCACCAACACAGGGCTCATAGTGCCGTAAAATTCATGCGTTCCATGCAACCAATTGCTCACTGGCTTCATTTGAATCCATCCACTAGTAAATCTGTACATTAATGGGCGAATTCAATCATTTAAACGCATATTCTAATACTTGATAAGATGCCACCAGTGCAGGATCTTGTTCCACCGCCTCCTCCAGAAGAATATAGATCTCCTGACGGTCAGGATGTGGTGGTCACAGTCACAATGAAATCAACTATGTTGACGCAACTCGATTTGCACGGGCTGATGGGACGGAATGCCTTGATGGCTAAATGCCCATTGCTTTCTCAGATGGTTGCCGAGGAGGCTCGTCATTAGATTCTGAATCGTCATCTTGAACATCATTGGAATTGTCAGAGATCATGCTGAGAATGTCATTGAGATGCTCGTGGTGGATAGATTGTGTCCTTCTCCCGGTATTGCAAGGAGGTGGAGGAGCAGCAGCCGCAGTGTGGCGCCTTCTTGTCATGAGTTACAAAAGCAGCAAGTGATAAGTATGAAACAATTACAGGAGCGATTTAAGGAAATCAAATTTGAACCTATTGTTAATGAACTAAAGCATTGTGTAATGGAAAGAAATGGTTGATATTATTAAAAGCATCATTGAGATGAGTCTTTTTATCCTGTCGACAATTCTTGGATCTTGGCGTTTCACAACACAACCACTTCCAACACTTTGGATGTATGGGAACCCAGAACTACAAATGGCAGGTAATATGCATGCCGCAGGGTGGTTGATGGGCTGATTTTGAGAAAAATCATTACTGCAATGAGCTAAAAAGCGTTCACGTTCCACTGATCATTCACACTATCTTCTGCTGGGCTCAGATACCGAACTACCAATTACATGATACCCATACACAGAGTCCTATCGCTACCACTTCCTTTGCCAAAAACAAGTGTCTCAACAATTAATCCCAACATCATAAACTCTCAACAGAGCCCTTCATGCATGGATATGACCGATGTAATAATGAAATACACAAAACACCAAAAAGAGACCCAAAACCTCTCCAAAAAACTGCAAACTATCACCTTTCCATCCACCCTCCAAAGTGCCAGAAATTTACCCACCCACAATGCAAATCCTTGAACAGCCGTCCACCCAGTGCATTCCATCCTCACAATTACAAATTTACAGCTTGGCAGCTGCTTTTCAACTTCCTATAGGCCAAAGAGCTGGCAGTGGGAGGATTTACAATATGATCGTGCTTGTGTAGCCGAGTGACATCCTCAGCAGCAACAGCGTTCTGCTTGTATTCAGCAGAGAGATCAACAACCCGGTTTCTGATGACTTCAAGCTATCACTGCTGCCTGAGAATCCTGCTTTGACGCTTCCTTTCGAACATTTGGAAGCCTACATTTATTGTTGAGGAGATTCTTGGATTTAGGTGCCGCATCTCAGCATCATCAGCCGATTCCTCCCCAATGTCATCAATCGCATGTTTGGCTGCTGTTGGGAGGATGTCATCTAGACGAAGGGATCTGTGGCCACCATGCATAGGCATCTGGGGACCTCAAGTACTGTTGGCTTGTTGGCCGTGATAAATGTCCCATAAAAGTTTTGGGCTGTTTCATTTCATCACTGGCTTCAACCATCCAGCAGAACTATTGATATTGAAGCTTCGGGTAACATTACCGGCATGCAGACCACCATCTCCCTTATGCTCCTCCTGGCAGCCCCAATGCTATTGAATTTTCCGCCTGGAGTCTGGCTGACTGGCCATTGCGGCATTCGTGATTGACACAATGGTCATATTAATGATTGATGTCACTAACAATTGTTTTGATTCATCGTCCCTGGGGAAGTGCCATGAGTATAACTGAGTATTGTTTTCACCAACCATCTTCCCAGCAACATATCGATGATTGATGTCAGTAACACATATTTTGATTCATCATCCCTGGGGAAGTGCCATGAGTATAACTGAGTATTGTATTCACCCACCCTCTTCCCAGCAACATAGCGACAAACGTGGGCGTTGGCCAAGTTTAATGGCTTCACAAGGAAATGGGTCGAGGCATGGTAATTCACCTTTATCGGCGAATACCTGTGACTCGAGGTCTCTTCCTTATCATCTTCTGTATCTACAGATTATTACCAACAGCAGCAGAAGGATCAGGGTGATGAAATACATACCTACATGGGCAAATTTCCACTTCTTGGATGTGGTTTCCTCAATTCCACTCCTCCTACGGTAAAGGCCAACCTCCGTGAATTCGTCAGGTGCTGCCTTGAGTTTGTGACCTTTGAGAGCAGAATTTTTCGCCATGTACCATTTCCAAAGCAACCTTTTTGATGCCAGATCACTGATTATATTAATGCAATGATCGATAAGATGATCCCAGTGCACGGGGCAGGTGCCTGGCTTCTTGCTGATGTTCATGGACTGAGTAATCTCTGAGACGTGCTCCCACACTGTATTATCTCTTCATTGCATTGTCAATCCAGCCTTCTCCTGCCAAATCCCCTTGGTTTCTACTGCCAATTGGCTGACTACAACACCAGTGATCTCAGCCCCAAGGCGGGCTTGTTGATTAAGCATCTGGATTGTATTAGCATCTGCGATGACTGTTTTCGGCAACCAGAAGGAATCACATTACATTTCAGGTTCCCAATGGTGGTTAACAATCGAGTGGTGGATTTCAAATGCTCATTACTCTAAACAAGCATCAGGAGTGTTCAATATAGTATCAAGGGTGAAGCGATGCAGTAGTAGAAGTGAGGAGGGTGTGTTGAAGGTTCGGGAGATTCAAAGTATGGTGGGCAGGTTAAGAGAACCTATATCAGCGCAGGCAGAGGTTATCTTGATCCGGTGACATCATCTTGGCTGCTATTCAGCTAGGAAAACATTTGCTTAGCATCATCTATGCGCCCTGATTCGTCAACTGATCGCTTAAAATCATCACAAAGACAACTAAAAGCATGCTCTGCAGTCATATCTCATTCATTTGTCCTTACTCCAGTTCTTGTACCCAGCGATTTCATCGCTGGGTCGGTATCTAAGGAGAATGCATTGTTCACGTAAGGTTCAAACTTAACACAAAGTGACAACCATCCATTACGCAATGGGTGTAGTATGGTCTGGTGAGGGTGCAAAACAATTGCTATGACGAGCTGAATACAGATGCGGTATGACTTTCAAGGTCCCAGTGATGTTGAAAATGAGATAACAATGAAACACTTTGCAAATGTATGAAGGAGGATGAGAGAAATCCTACGATAGTGATAGGACCCCATTTTCGAACAAGTCAATTGGGGTACAGCTTTTTCCCGGGACCAGCCAGCTTGCAATGGTATGAGGAGCTAAAAGACAATCAAAATGCTTCTGAATGTCGAGGCTATATTTCATTTTGCCATCAAAACTTGGATATTCTTCAATATTGTTCTGCCTGCTCGAAGACATACTCATAAATTGGCGCTTACATCTCCAACCTCCATCACGATAACAAGGATTGGATTGGATATGCATCAGCCGAACAACTGCCAAATGATCATTGTGTGATCGAGCAGGGTAGTACTCTACATCGATCTGTGCATGTACGACATCGCAGCCGATTTCTTGACCCTTCCGACAATCAATCCAGTGATCCAGTAGCTGACAGCAAAAATGAGTTTGTCAATCTAGCGCAACATATGTTTCGGACTTGTCTGTATCATACTCCACGCTTGGACAACTGTTCAGCCGGCAAGCCCATTAGCAACGAGGATTTGGATGTATTCAACGATCAAATTGATCTATGGTAACTGTGTGCTTGGGAGGAGGAGTATCGATTTGCGCACTGGTGCATGAACCACAACTTGAGCAGAGCTGCTGTGAACAAGCTTTTCAGAAAGCCTATGATGGCAACCTTCAGCAACTTCACTTCATTGCACAGTTAATTGAAGAGGTTGAATGAAATGCCCTACACAATGGGCATCGATTCTTAGATTTTGGTCAATGTGTTTGGCAATCGTGTGGCCGATCCAAACTATCTTCAAACCCATAATTACTCATGTTTCCTCCACCACAATCCAGTTGAATGTGTTGAATTCCTCATGCAACAGCCTGCATTCAGGGAACAGATGTTGTATGCTCCAGTGAACGAATTCAGTGAAGCTGAGGAACATACCTACTCAGAGGTCAAATCAAGCGACTGGTTGTTGAATGAACAGGTACTTTAGTGGAAATTGGTCATAGCTACATTGATTTTGACTAGTGCAATAGCTCTGGCGGCCATTTGGAGCTATGATTGTCCTATTAATCGGCAGTTCAGAGCAGACACATCTTACGAACTATTCAGGTGACAAGATGGAATGGCCACTATATATATGGGAATCTTCGAGACATCGACTTGATGATTCGATCAAAGCCTTCGAACCCTGGCAGCATCCTTGTTCCCCTTCTTCCTGTTCCTCCGAAATGTGGCTCTATAGAACAAGGAAATACAACTTCCATGAAGGAAGAACATATCCATCATTGGGTGGTATTAAAAATGGTCTTCGAGAATGTTTTTTCTCCTACCGATGCACTTTTCAACATTGGACAGCTTGTGCTTTGTTAGGATGGTTGGATGTGGCAACGTTATCCTGTCATCTGTGCATGCATGACTGACTACTTCCAAAACATTCAGTTGCCATTGATCAATCAGCCCCATTGCGCAGTGTGCGATGCACCACAATTGCAGTCTGAATCAGGTAATTCATTGTTGTGGCAATTGAGAGACTATCGGCTATACTTCCAAAAAACGATTCTTGCTACTAGGGGAGATTAGACGGAGAGATGGGAGGGAAGATAATCTGTGGAAGATCAGGCAGTTGGAACCTCTGAAGCAGTGTTCTTGAATATGAAATACACCTCCCCGATGACTAGTATTCTAACAGATATTCTTCACACTGTCTTTCTCAGTGTGCGGAAGCATTTGATGGACTGGGTAACCTCCTTCCTAGAACACCATGGCAGGATTGGCAGATTCAACCAGCTCTGGGCGATGATGCCTCCATAGCCTGGCTTTGCTCGATTCGACATGCCATATAGCCATGTGATGCATTGAGGTGGTAAGGAGATGGCAGCAGCTGGGCGAGTGATGGTTCCAGTTTTTACAGCGACTTCTTTAAACCCTTTTGGCGAGCCAAGGAATTATCTTCACAGAAGCCCATTTGTACTTCAAGAACCAAGTGTAATTTCACCGTATGTCACAATTTGGATACCTTACTGAAGCCACAAGTGAGTAAATGGCAAAGTAACTGGAGGAGTTTGATCATCAGAAGGATGTTTTCAGTCAATTCCGCACCACTAAATCTACAAAGAATAACTCCAAAGCCTCGAAAATGCAGCATACTCTGGTCAAACAGGAGTAATGGGAGATTGACCCCACTTGGAACAAACTTGCGGTGGCTACAATGTATCGTTGAGTGGATGAAGATATAACACAGATCACTTCAGAGATTGTACAACATCTTGTCAACAAATCAGATTTCAACTTTCTGAGGATGTGTCTCCACAATCTCATATCTAACCATATCCGCCAGCTTGGCAACCTCTGAAATGCACTCTCTGAACTCCCAGAATGAGCAAGGATGGATAATACCCAAGCGTACCAACAATCAGATTGTAATGAGGCCGCCATCCAGATTGTGTGAATGAAAGCCCGAGAGGAGGTGTTTCTGTATCCAGACACGGATGCAGCCGCTGCAAAAGCACATCGCAATGCTGATGCCGCTCTAACCAAAGTTTTCATCAAGCGAATGATGAAAAACCCGTGACCAGAGATCAAAACCCTTGATGACTTGGCCGACTGGTGTGCATTGCCAAAATGGGAGCTACAGAATCACATCACTTGGTGTTCCAAGAGATATGATGACTTCACAGACTACATCAAGCAGAATTAGTATTTCAGTCATCTGCATAATGCAAAATACATTCAGTACAATGCAGTAGCAATTCCGGTGACTTCTTTGCAATGTAATGTGCAGGCAGTTTATATGGTATGTTGCACTGGGTCCACCAGGTGGAGAAAGCTTAAGCCTCCAGGAACTGATACAGTGCTGCTGTGGATGAGGAAGAGTCCGGATAGCCGCTTTCAGTTGACGTCTGGACTCATTCCCACATATTTGATGTTTCTGTTGGTCATCAACAATACAAAATCCAGCGATAAAGGGCTGCTTGCGATGGTTTAGACGTTTACAATAGGGATCATATGTTAGACATCTGGTATAGAGATTGTCGAGGAGAGAATTGCACCTCTGATGAAGCTATTGCACAATGGATGCTATCGTTGTTAACCACTTCTCACCATCCGAACCACTGAGATGGACCCTACTAGCACGATCCAAGGGGCTGCACACATTCTTCCCTTGATGCCGCAGCCAGACAGCACAAGGTGGTACTTGGGCAGCAGGATTGACTTGAATGATTCCCGATTATTCTACAAGAAGATTATTCAATTCGATGCTTGAAGTAACTGTTTTAGCGATATGTATTGAGATCTGAACAGTGGTTTCTCTGGGTGTCTGCATTTTGAGATGGGAGTTGTGCAAACTTGTGTATAATCGATGTCTCAAGAGATTCAATAGTTAAGAATATTCTTGAAATTAGTGTTAGCAATGGTTCCTGACCATTACTTCGGGTCCAGGTCCGGTTGGAAACCAAACCATTGCCAAGTTTGGTGTCCGGGTTGAGGATTGACCCAAACCGTTGATTTGGGTACAGTTCGATGGGACACTCCCAACTAGTTTGAATTTGGTGGGTTGTCAGCGGGTCGCCCAGCGCATCCATATATAGATTCATCAAGATCTCTTGTCTTTGCAGTTTGTTTGTAGTATCTTATCAAAATCGCATTTCAGGAACCAATAATTTGCTTTTGCATGTTTTGCAGTTTGCAATATCGATTAATATTCAATCTGTGTTTTACCTTTGATATGTTGTATTTTGGTGTACCAAGGCGGACAATAATACTGTTATGCGAACGAAGATCCGTGTGATGCCTCGAGTACCAAATATGCATGACCGAACTCTGTTCATGCTCCGTTGACGCTCATTTTCAGGATTCGGCAGTGAGTATATTGCTGTTGTTTTTGGGTCCGCAGGCTGCCACTATCTCCTAAATGGATGTCTGCAATCAATTGGAATCTGAATTACCGAAAATGCAAAGCTGAGAATCGTTGACGCTCCGTTGATACTCATTCCGAGATTGGGGCAGTGACCATGTGGCTCTCCCATTTGCATATGAAAGCTGCCAATACGTCGGTTATGAATAACAGCGACCAAAACATTGGTGAATTACAGTACTTACAAGACCACAAATCGTTGACGCTCATTTTGATGTATTGTCCATTCGACATCTGCTGCGATTGATAATAGTGTTTATCATGATTGGAATTCATTGATTGCCTTTCTATCAGATTGAGACTTGGCGCTATGGCAAAGCCGAGTGCAGTAATATTCTTACACTGTTCACTCTCCCACGACTGAAAATGAATATGCCTTGCCAAAAGATTCATTGCGCCTGCTATACATCTGTTTATCAACGGATATTCACAAGCAACTGCTCACCATTCGCCAATAATATATCTCTAACTGAAACTCCCGGTCAAGCTGCATGAAGAACCTGATGAACCGTTCACGCATTCTGTCCAACTTTGTTTTCAATCCTTTCTTCCTCCTCGTTTCGATTGGATTGACCGTCAACAACTCCATTTCAGCCTGTCTGTTTGACTTCTGTGTTGGCCGAACCAATCCGGGAACGCTGGCTGCGTCACTCATATCCTGCCGCTCGGGCATTGTGCATGCTCAATGCAATTCTTTTGCTCTATATCAGATACATCGTCTGCGGCGCAATTGTCTTTGTTGTCGTTTGGATTGTCCAGGTCACCATTCCAGCTTGGCCAATTCGCGGTGTCCGAAATGCTTTCGGGTGTGCGTAGTATTGGCAATGGGTCTGGGTGACCGGCCAGCGGTCTGGGTTTGGACCGGAAAAAGTGTTCGGTTCGGTTCCTGCACTGTCCAAAAACTCAACCCGCAGCATGTTGGCGGTCGAGACACGGCTCCGTACCTGGCAACCCGCATGTACCGCCGGGTATGGCTACACTCATCAGGTCCAAGGTCTGGTTCTGCATTTCGGGTTGTTCTATTTATGGTCGCATTCAGATATCCTACTATTCATCTTACAATAATATCGATGGTACCTCTGTGTTCTTTTTGGATGTAGTGGCCGCCTTCGTAATCAAACAATGGGGAGAGACTCTCCCTGCACCATTCTGGAAATGAGTGTCAACTGAGCGTCAACAATTCAAGGTCACACATCCTGGGTAATATATGTGGTGCATGATTGTAGTCCTCTATTCAGGAGGAATTGGAAGCCTCTCTGCACAGATAAGCAAGCGATGTTCCCGCGACAGCCTCCCGGACAGTAACAACTTATTTCGTATACAATGATGCAACTAGGGGTCAATGACTGTTTTAGCCTTGAGAAACGGCCAATACATTGTATATAGACAATGACCGACGCATCGTGCTTTGATTACCCCTGATCAAAGGTCAACAATTTTTGACCCACCGTTGACGCCCATTCTCAAGAAGGTGATTGGAGCGTGTAGCTATCTTTTTTCCCTATACAGGCGGCCAATACTGTGATTATATATAGGAACAACCATATCGCCTTTGAATTACCTGACATGCAAGACCAAATATTGTTGATGCTCCATTGACGCTCAATTTCAGAATGGGGCAGGGAGCGTGTGGCTCGCTCTTTTGCCGATAAAACCAGCCAATGCCGCATTGATGAATCGTCTCAACCGATTGCCACGCAGATTACCAATGATCCAAGACGAAAAATCATTGACGCTCCGTTGACGCTCATTTTGCAATGGCCGTATCCACAATATGATATCATTCGATTTGGCCTGCTATATCATTAACGGTGTTGTGGCAGCCTTTGTACCGTCTTCATGTACTTTCTCCTTTATCACTACATTGTTCTTTAATAATACATATAAATATATCCTTTAAAATATACTTTAAAGTGTCCGCTAATTGTAGATAATAATACACTCCCAAAACCCATTCTATTCTATCAATGCTCATCTTCACTGGCAGGTTCGCTCAATAGGCTGCTGTCGTCTGCAAAATGGATGTCAGCTGCATTACCACGCGGCAGATAGTGTACCAACCAGTGGATGTTCCTTTATCAGTCAGCAAATCAGAATAAAAATCTTTATCGCGCTTGCGATCCTTGGCATACGCATCATGATTGAAACGTTGAGCGCTGGGAAGAGGAGTATGGATATGCATGTATCCGGGTGGCACACCTTCGATGTCAGATACCTCAGCTGCCTCAGTATCACAGGTTGGCATAGGTGGCATTCCGGGCGGATGTGGCCTCGCTTCTGGTGGTGGCTGTCTGAGTCGCTCTGGTGGATGTGCACCCATCTGTTTGCGCCTCCAGCGTGTCTGGGGATTCTGTGCTGTGCCCTTTTGGCAAGAGAGGCAGCCATCCTGTTGATTTTCTCGATGCAGAGCCGGGTGTCTTTCCATCGCAGCTATCAGATTCATATGCCCAGGATACTCAACTCCCCGCAGCTTCTCTTCCCGGACTTCGGCATAGGGTGTCTTGGTGAGGAATGGCGCTTCCTCCATTGCGGAGTGCGAAAACTGTCCTTTGACCAGTTTGGCCATAATCAAGACAAGGCGCGTGAAGTGTTAGGAGTGGGTCCGGGTAACCCGCCAGCGGTCCGGTTTTTGGCGAGCGGTTTGGTTTGGTTTGGTTCCAGACCTGGCCAAAAACCCAACCCGCTCTTTCTAGGCGGGTGTGTTACCTGGACTGGACATATATCCACGGGTTTCCGGCCGGGTTGGGACCGGACTGCGGTTCCAACCTTACGGTTCCAACATGTTTACCTCCCATTATGTCTTTGAGTTCTCATCGTATCGTGACATGATCAGTACGTAGATTGTGCAGTTCAGGTTGCTCTTTCCCCTCCCGGTTTCCGAGTTGCGATCCGACTGATATTCGTCGACTCGCTGTGAAAACAGAGACAATTTCAAGCGAAATTAGCGGGATTTCGACAGCTACTCAACGAATATCGGTCGGATCACATATCTGGGATCGGGAGGTGAAAGAGCAGCTAGAACTGCACAATCCATGTACTGATCATGTCATGATACGATCAGAACTCAAATACTTAATTGGAGGCAAAGTTGTGATGTTGAAATGCCGGGTTTTTGGTGGTAAAACCGGCCCATTTCCAAAGGGCCGGGTTTTTCGTGTGGTAAGACCCATTGCCATAGTCCGGTATTGGGTGGAACTGGAACCAGAACTGACACTGGAATTTGGACCCGTTGCTAACACTCAGCTCATTTCAGTCTGTTCTTGCTGTACCCGACCTCCTTGCCTTGCCATAGTTGCAGACATGTTGAAAACCTACAAGAAATTAGTTGCTGCATCGACATATCAGATTCAGCTAGTACCTCTAGGATATACCCTTCCATAGCATCCTCCAACGTGATTGAAGCCTGTTTGGTCCACTCTCAGGGATTCTTATCACTAAATTCATCCACAAAAATCCCAGAATTAACAACATCATGAGGTTCGATTTCGAGGACTATGCGGACAAATGCCTTGGTCGATCAGGGAGGTTTCCCATTACAGGCAGCTAGACATTGGTCACTCATCTCTCTACCTACACCAGCTGAATGTTATATCATTAGTTGACGGCCGTCTACCTCGATTTGACTATGCTCACATCCGATTGCGTGGTGCTTCTTGTTCTTGCTGTTTCTGGTTTTACGGACAATTTTTGAATGTGTGTCCGGAGTCATATTTTCGGTGGCCGCATTTGCAGCGTTGCGGTGAGCTGAGTGGTGTCTGAGTGGTAGTTGGGTCTCAGCAGGTGGCGTATTGGAAGAAGCGCCCGTTGTTCTGCTCGATTCTGTTTGACTCCCACCTTGCTCAGGTCATTGTGCAGCCCTGATTTGCTGTAGTGCAAGTGAAGAGATGATGATAACGAAAAGAAGTGGGAAGTCCTGAGCAAGAAGATAACGAAAGAAGTGGGATGTCCTGAGGAATATATAGTTAGTTTCAAGTCAAAATGGCATGTGTAACAGCCGACATGCATGTTCTACCCAAGCAGACTCCTGCTGCGTATAGCTGCTGGTTGCACGGGTTTCCAACTATCCTGCGATTTGCACCAAGTCGGTGGAATGTTGTGTGTTTGTTTATAGGGTTTAATCACAGTGAACGACTGCCGAAATGTCGGGTAAGTGAGATATAAACAGTACATTCTTCGACGGAAAGGATGTCTGCTGATGTTTGACTCAAGAGATCCCATGGATCTTACATGAAACAGACACTAAATGATGTACGGTTATCATTGCTATGGCCAGTTCAGTGACAGTCAAAATGTAGATTTCGCATTGTTCAAGTCGATGAAGCGTACCAGCCTCGACATAGAAGACGCAGCTTGCCTCTATGCGGTCGATATCATGCAACATCGAACATCTGGTTCCATCAACAAAGTCAACACAAAATACAATCGTCAATGCTCGGAAAAAGAACCTTTTGCTATTTTCGGCACGCAAATAAGGCAAATCGACAAAGTGTTCCACACGATGATGTCATCAAGCGAATCAAGGCAAGAGTGGCTTGGAAGCAGGAAGGGTCCGAGCTATTGGTGCGTGATGCAGCTTGCGATCTGAAAAGATGCTTGCGGCGGGGAGATAACAAGAAACACACTTTTCAAGCAACGAAGAGAAGGAGAAATGGATCGAGGATTATGTGGAAATAGAGACCGCTGTGGCAAGAAAGCGAGTTGAAGATGCAGAGACAGCAATTAAGCAGGAGCAGCAAGAAATGAGAAATGCTGAAAACGCGGGATTGACAACCACCAAGCCTGAAACAACATTTGAGGAGATGTTAAATGCCATCTGAGATAGTCTGAGCGATCATGCAAGTTCCGATCATGAGGAGGATGGGGAAGATGAGGATGGTGATGAAGAAGATCTTGAGCTGAGCAAGCTTAGCGAAGATGACGAACCCGGCTGGGTGATGGGCACAATCTTGAAAACAGTACAGCATCGCATGGAGCGTTTTCGGCAGAAGCAGATAAAGCTTGATGAATTGACGCAATGAGGCTGCGGAGACGGGGCCGACTACTGACATGAGAGAGATGAGAAGTATGGGACTACCGAATTCAAGGTTCCGGGTGTTGTTCAATCGCAAATGGAGGAGGATGCAACCTGTTCTGTGCTGACGACATTTGACGAGCCATTGGAGAGACTTGATAGGGTACCTGGAAAATTACAAATGCCGCTTGTGACTTCTTGAACCGGGTGTAGTCAAATGAGGCTTGGATTGAGGAAACCCCAGACACATGAAGGCATTCCATCCTTCCCGCCCGCCCCAGCGCCTGATGCGTCATTGATTCAGATACCAAAGCATGTTGAACCATTAAGCTATAACCCCTCCACATAGCGTCCCAAACTAATTACTATATACAAATCAGATTCTGACAAAGACATGGTGATGGCTCCTGCATCGCTGGAGGAATCAATAGGCCATTTGCCATTGGTGACTACGTATCACTTCGAAATGCAATAGATGAACCTATTTTGATATATGTCAGCTTTAACTTGATTTCAGTGACGAAATTGTGAGTCATGATAATTCGTCCGTGCATGTGCAACGGTCGGATAGTCCATGGCAATATTCAAGAACTCACATGGTATTTACTGACGACCAATGAACGTGATATTGTCCTGCTGGTCACTGTTAAGTCAGACAATGTCACCTAAATTAGAGACGAAACTCACTAGCTAGATTTAAGTCAGTGATGTCCTACAAGTCATAGGTGTGGCGGTCAATGCACAACATGAACCCGGATGAATGACAACCTTCATGCTGCATACGATCATGCATCTAACAGCATAACTCTCTGCACAGACCCGGTGCACATGGTCGAGATTTTGACACTTGCTTATGTTATGTCATGGAACTCACAGAGAATGAGCTGGATGAAGAAAGGTGAGGAAGTCAGGCTAAATATATCAATAACAAATGAACGGCTCTGCACGTGTTCAATTGCCGGCCGAATGCGCTGGAAAGTGATCGGCTAACATCATTCCTCACACAGATAACATGGCAAGTGGTGGATCAGAAATTGAGAGGCTTGGAAACTTTTGGATTCAAATGCTTATATATAGAAACGATTCATTGGCTGCCAACAACCACTGTATGCATTTTTGCATACAATTGTTGAGCATCTGCTGACTGTTAGTATGTCATTAAGATGAATGTCAACAGAGTGTCAATGAATTCTGGGCTTACATTTTTGGCAAACAAACTGCTCCATAGTCACATCCTTCCAAAGTGATTGTATTGGCAGTTTTTATAGACAAAGCAGATAGTGACAGTCTCGTTGACCCATCCTGGAAATGAGCGTCAAAGATGCGTCAACAATTTTTGGTCTTGTATCTTGGATAATTAAAGGGTGAAGCAACCCCTTCAACCGATAATCTGAGTATCCACCGCCTCTATAGGCAACAATGCTACACATGATATCAATAAAACCTCCTAAAAATGAGCGTCAATGGAGCGTCAACAATTTCTCGTCTTGCATGATGAACACTCAAAGTGCTGTGTGTCAATGTTAACCCATAATCAACGTATCGACTGCCTTTATGGGCAAAGATTCTAGTGACGAGACAGCTACCACCTCCCAAAAATAAGCATCAATGGAGCATCAACAATTTTTTGTCTTGCATCTTGCACACTCTAAAGGCTATAGAAAGACGTTATCCCATAATCAGCTTATCGGCTGCCTTTGTGGGCAAAAATGCTAGTTACAATATCGCAACCACCTCCTAAAAATGAGCATCAACTGAGTGTCCCCGATTTTGGGTCTTGCATCTTGGACAATCTAAGGGCGATGGAACGTTGTTATCCCATACTCAATTTATCGGCTACCTTTATGGGGAGAAATGAAGGTGACATTATCGCTACCACCTCCTGATGATGACCTTCAAAGGAGCATCATTGATTGTTCGTCTTGGATCGTAGACAATCTAACAGCTATGGAACATCGTTCTCCCATATTCAACTGATCGGCTGCATTTATAGGGAAAAATGCTACGGACAATATCGCGTCCACCTCCTACAATTCAGCACCCTCAGAACCTCAACAATGTTGGTGGGGGCTCAATAAGCAACACAGCATTGAACTGCATTGTGTTGTTCCCGAATTGAGTCTTACGCAGTAAGTCTTTGCAATATGTTGATGTATACAACTTCGCAAATATGCATCCAATGTCTCACAGATCTGACTATTTTCTGCTTGTAGCTCTAGTCAATATATAACTATCTCCATTCTTCTTTACTATAATGTAACTGTTGGCACCCTCTCGAGTCGGATCACGCAGCAATCAAATTCCTACGATGATGTCGGATTCAAAATCTTTGAATTCCTCTTTGGTTGAGGTTATGATCTCCTCCACAGATGAACGAGTCAGTATTCTAGATTTATGCGACCTCACTTTACACACCATCTTCGATGCTTGGTGGGCATCAATGAATGTACCCTCGAAACAGCCTATTGCTTGGAATAGTTCTAGACATGCGCCTTCGTGGCAATTCTATTTACACTGCGGGATTGAAAGGACCGGCTGCCCTGGCATCTTATGTATCGTATGTCATCAAGTTCTTCGCCATCCATCAGAACATGCGACCAGCTCAATGAGGAAACACTTCCTGGCAAAAGCTCTCATCACAAAGTTAAACCAATTAACAGAGTCAGAAGTTACTGAATTGACTAGTTCGACGGTCGATGAAACTCCTTTGGCCTTCCTGAAGAGGCAAGGAAGTCAAGGAATCACAATAGTAAGTCCACAGAGGAAAATCATATTTGACTTCCAGGTCGATCCATATTGGCCGAAATGACCGACAAGATGTTCCAAACTGGCAGCTTAAGACTTTGAAACTTCTGAATTTCAACAAGACACGCGGATTCGCTACCTCATGTTAGGATTTGTTTCGGCTTATATTCCATGGAATACTATATCAGATCTGGAGCTACGACTCTCATATAAGGCAGTACGTGATGAACTTGTGCTGCCGTCCGCTACGACCTTTAGCAACTTTCGGTTGGGGGAATATTCGCTGACGGTGGATGCAAATAAGAAGCAATTGCCGTCACGAATAGAAGTTAGTTTAGCTTTGGACGGATGGACATCATCAAACAAACTAGTGATAACATTGGTCATTCCATATTATATGGATCATAATTGGGCATTGGGTGAAGTTCAACTAACGTTCGATGAGGTTGATTGCCTGTTCTTTTCCTTTTTCCAAACCTAATTAAGAATGATAGGTCATAGTCCAACATACTGAGGCAACACTAGCCATACATTTGAAGGATGTGTATGATCTATTGAGCTTACCGACAGCCGTTTGGTTGGAATTACGACTGATAATGCCTCCTCAAATTACTCGATGACATGCAAGCTGCAATTAACACTTGAGGCCTCTGGAATCGAGTGGCCTGCATTGAAGGACCACATACCGTGCATGGCGAACGTCATAGAGCTGGCTGTAGGTGCATTCATGAGCAGTCTCGGTGTAACAGGCCCCACCAAGTGATGGGAAGCCGATGAGCGCGATCAGCAATTTGGAGACAATGAACGCATAGGCATTGGGAAGAGTCAAAGACTTGGAAAAGAGGGCAATGCTAAAATCAATATGGTGTCGGCCATGTTACCAGGTTTAGCAAAGATTTCTGAGAAAGTATGTATTTCATGATATTTTGAAAGTCATGAAATTGACCTTCATATAGCAGAGAATGCTTGCTGAATTGATCACACTGACACCTGGGCGTAGAAACAAGTTCATTGACTGTCAAAGCGCCATAGTCCGCAGTGTGGTACTTCCGATTATGGATGTGAAGCCCCGGTGGAACTCTACACTGAAGTTTGGTGAGTGCGCCTTCCGATTACGGGAATTCACATGCTAGTCAGTTCAAAATCCGACATACAGTGACCACCGGTGACTCTTCACAACACAAGATGTATGGACCATTGTGAAGTATGTCATGGAAGCGTTGAGGCCATTCTGATATTGGACTCTGTGGATGTCGAAGAGGCCTACAGTCACATTGCATCATGTTATCACGGTGTACAATGACATGTTCTATCACATGGATGGCGTGATGCGAGCTTCGGCCAAGAAAAAAACTCAATGGAAGGAAGACTTCTTCTTCGCCGTGAAGTTAGCTCGACAAATGCTGTCTAAATATTATGCTGAAGTGACTCCATCGACAGGCGTGCTGGTCATTTCTGAACATATCCTCGATGCTTTCCGGAAGGTGCGATCAGTCAGAAGGTGGGACACAAGAATGGATATCAATCCTGAGAACGAGACATCCAATACAACGCAATATCAAGAGGCCTTTCTGTGGTATCTGGAGAATGAATGCTGTGCCAAACATCGACATGTGCTGGTCGATAAACTGGAAAGCTCACTGAGCAGCAATCCCATCCCCTGTGCAACAGCTTCAGGATCCTGTCGATCATCCTTTCATCAATATGATTTGTTCAGCGATGATGACGAATACTTAACGCCAAACAATGTGGCTGAGATCACACCTTGAGGAAGTGATCGCACACCCCGCTGATTGTCTGCTGCAAGGCAGTAATTGAATTCGCCACCTGAAGCACAAAAGAACCGGGGGCAAATTAATCCAAATCTCAATGATTACAACTCCGACACAATGGACATTAGCAGTACATTTTGGTTACCAGGCATACCTGATTGGTCGCGCCAACAAGAGGAAATGCACTCCAAGTACGCCGAACTCTCCAATGTGGCATGCGACATATTCTCTATCATACCACATGGTTTCAGAGTGGAGGCCAGTGTTTCCCTTGGCTGAGATGTTATAGGCTGGAGGCAGTCAAAGACCACAGGCAGGACGCTTCATGAAAAAGTGGTCGCAAGGGAGTTTGCTCGAGCCAATCATGGGATGTTGGCAGGCTCTGAACCATTATTGCATACAATGAACACAGAAAGCGACTTGGAAATGAAGAAAGAGGAGGAAGAAAGGCAATCGCACAGAATGCCCAAGGTTCACAACTTTCGGGAGATGTGGCAGGGTAGCCAAACCCTACGTGCTACCAAGAAGGAATCTCGCGCTCAATACAAGCAGATGACCGCCATGGGATACATTTCGGACATGGAAGGGATCTTCACAGCACCCTTGTCACCCTTTCAACATGATGTTTTGGCTGCATTTGAATTGTGAGAAAGATCTCCTTTGCCACCACCTGTGTCTGCGAATGACCTCCCAGAAGGACGAACTCAAATATTAAATGATTGCCGAATCCGGAGAATCAACCGTCATCTAGTCGAAAGTGATGAGGATTGCGCACATGAATACATCTCGGACACTGATGATTGGCTTAACTGGAATGGGGACTTAAATAATGCAAATGACAGCGGAGATGGTTGCACAGCGAATGTTGAATCGGACATCGAGCAAGTCATTAGCATCGAGGATGCGGAATGTCCAGATCAGCGGGATGTGAGTGCCACGCCAATTGTTGCCCGATTGATTCGGCCTGCACAGAGGTCACATAGACAGGCTTAAATGGTGTTGATGACAGTCAAAGCAATTGAAACGAGGAGGAATAAGGGAGCGAGGAATAAGTAGGACAGAATGTGTCAATGGTTCATCAGCTTCTCTATGTATTCTGACCGAGAGTTTTAGTCAGAGATATATTATGGGCGAATGGTGAGCAGTAGCTTGTAAATATCGGTTGATGAACAGATGTCTAGCAGGCGCAATGAAGCACTTGGCAAGACAAATAAATTTTAGTTGTGTGAGAGCGAACAGTGCAAGAATGTTACTGCGCTCGGCTTTGCCACAGGGCCAAGTTTCAATCTGTCAGAAAGACCACCAATATGTTCAAATCATGATGAAAACTATTAACAATGGCAGCAGATGTTGAATGGACAATACATTTAAATGAACGTCAACGAAGCGTCAATGATTTGTAGCATTGTAAGTAAGTTAATTAAACAGTGATTTGGTCGCTGTTATGCATAACCGATGTAATCGCAGCTTATCCAGGCGAAAGAGACAGCGACACAGTCACCGCCCCATTCTGAGAATGGACCTCAATGGACCGTCAACGATTTGTAGCTACGCATCTTGTGTAAATATATATTCCGATTGGTTGAAGACATCCATTTATCTGATACTGGCAGCCTTTACTGCGAAAAACTACAGCGACATGATCCCTTCCGCATCCTGAGAATGAGTGTCAACGGAGCGTCAACAATTTTCAGCTTTGCATCTTGGGTAATGTATGTTCCAATTGGTTGCAAATATCAATTTACCAGATATTGGCAGCCTTTACTGGGAAAAACTACAGTGACATGCTCCTTGCTAAATCCTGAGAATGAGCATCATCAGAGCGTCGGTGATTGTTAGCTTCGCATCTTCCGTACTTTATGTGCTGATTGGTTGGAGAAACCCATTTATCAGATATTGGCAGCCTGTACTGGGGAAAACTACAGCGACTTGCTCCCTGCCGCATCATGAGCATGAGCGTCAACGGAGCATCAACAATGTTTAGCTTCCCATCTGGGGTAATTTATGTTCCGATTGGTTGCAGACATCCATTTATGTAATATTGGCAGCCTTCACTGGCAAAAACACCAGCGACATGCTCACTGCCGCATCCTGAAAATGAGCGTCAACAGAGCGTCAACAGTTTTAGTTCTTGCATATTTGGTAATCAAGGCATCCCACTGATCTTCGCATTCCTAAAGGAATTATTGACCGCCCTGATAGGCAAAAATACAATATATCAAAGGTAAAACACCGATTCCAAATTAATTGATATTGCAAGCTGCAATGCACGCAAAAACATACTATTGGTTGTCGAAAACGAGATTTTGATAAGATATTATCAAGCTACTCCAAAGACAGGAGCCTTATATGAAACTATGGATGGACCCACCGGACGACCAGCTGAAAACCCGCCCAAATCAGACCTGGTTGGGAGTTCACCAACGAACGGGACCCGAGTTGACAGTTCGCGTTTCTTGACAACACGGATGGCCAAATTTGCAACGGTTCTGTTTGGACCCCGACCTGGACCCGAAGTGACGGTCCGGAACCGTTGCTAACAGTTGGAGTGCACTCCTCATCACAGTCTACTGGATGACGGTTGATTCTTCTGATTTGGAGGATATTTAATATTTGAGTTCGTCCTTCAGGGAGGTCCATTGCAGACAATGGTGGTGGCAGAGGTGATCTTTCTGACAATTTTAATGCAGTCGCACCATCATGTTGAAAGAGTGACCAGGATGCTTTGACGATCTCATCAATGTCTGAAATGTATCTTACGACGGTAATCTGCCTGTTTTATGCACGAGATTCGTTCTGTGTAGCACATAGGTTTTGGCTGCCCTGTCACATCTCCAAAATGTCATGGATCTTGACCTTTCTGTGCAATTTTCATTCCTCCACCACTTGCTTCATTTCTGAGTCGTTTTGTGTGATGATCGCATCCAATGCCGGGCCATCGCCTTGCCAAATCCCAATATTGGCTGAAGCTATCTGCCTTACGACGCCTTTTTTGCAAAGGGCCTCGCCTGTGGTTATTGACTGCCTCCAGCCATTAACATCTCGCCAATACGAAAAATTGGCCTGCACTCCGTCACCATGTGGTATGCTAGAAAATATGCTGCTTGCCACATTTGAGTGATCATCGTACTTTGAGTGGATTGTCTCTTGTTGGCGCAAACAGTTAGTTATGTCCGGTAACCAGAATGTACTGCTAATCACCATTGGGTCGGAGTGGTAACCATTGGGATTAGGCTTAATTTGCCCCCAGTCCTTTGGTGCTTTAGGCGGCGCATTGCAATAGAGCCTAGTGGCGGTCTGTAAGTGTGCTGCGCAATGGCTTTGTCCGGGTGTCGTTTCAGCCACGTTGTTAGGCATCACGTATTCGTCAGCATTGCTGCACACATCATATGGATCAAAGGGTGATTGACAGGATCCTAGAGTCGTTACGGAGGGGACGAAATTGCTGTTTGGTATGCTTCCAATTATATTGACCGGCACACGTCGATGTTTGGCACAGTATTCATCCTCCACATACTGCAGAAAGGCCGATAGGTATTGGGTAGTATAGGATTGATATGCATTCCCTTGTCCAACTTCCGACATGATTGCAACTTCCAGAAACCATCAAAGCTATGTGGCGAAATGTGAAGTATACCCGTCGATGGAGTCACTTCAGTGTGATATTTGGACAGCTTTTGTCAAGCTAATTTCATGGTGAAGAACAAGTCTTCCTTCCATTGATTGCTTTTATTAGCCAAAGCTCGCATAACGCCATCCATATGATGGAACATGTCATTGTAGACTGTGATAACATGAAGCAATGAGACTGAATGCCTCTTTGACATCCACAGGGTCCAAAATCGGAATGGCCTCAATGCTTACATGACGTACTTCACAATGGTCCATTCATCCTGTGCTGTGGAGAGTGGCCGGTAATCACTGTATTTTGGATTGGGGAGCCACTTACGTGTGATTTCTCATGATTGGTAGGCGCGGTCAAGCCACCCCAGTGTCGAGTTCCAACCTGTCTTCACATCCATAGTGGGTAGTACTGCGATGATGACTTTAGCTTTGTGACAGTCAATGAACTCGTTTCGATGACCCGGTGTCAGTGTAATAAATACAGCAAGCATTCTCTGCAATATTGAGGTCAGTTTCAGGACTTTCAAAATGTCATGAAATACGTACTTTCTCAATGATCATTGCTAAACCTGGTCTCATGGCCGACACCATATTGATTCTAGCATTGCCTTCTTTTCGAACTGTTTGACTCTGCCCAATGTCAATGGTTTCGTTCTCTCCAAATTGCTAATCGCACTCATGGGCTTCCCATGACTTGGTGCGGCCTTTTTCACCAAGACAGCTCATGAATGCACCCAAAGCCAGCTGTATGATGTGCGCCATGCATGGAAGGTGGTTCCTCAATGCAGGTCACTCGATTCCGGAGGTCTCAAGTGTTGATTGCAGCTGGCATGTCATTGAGTAATTTGAGGAAGCATTATCAGTCGTAATTCGATGCAAACAGACATCGGGAGGCTCAAAATGATCAAGCTGCTCCTTCAATAGTACGGCTAGCCTTGCTCTAGTTTGTTGACCCTTCACCTATCATCCTTAATTGGCTTGGAAAACGGGACAAGAATAGGCAAGCAACCTCATCGAAAGCGAGTTGAACTTCATGCAATGCCCAATCTCGATTCATATAGTATGCTATGACCGACATTATGGCTAGTTTGTTCGTTGGCTTCCATCCGTCCAATGAGAAACTGACTTCATTTTGTGACGGCAATTGCTTTGTAATTGCATCCATTGTCAGTGGATCTTCCCTCGGGCAAATGATGCTAAGGGTCGAAGCGGAAGGGAGCACTCGTTCAATCAGTAATGCTATTGAAGACCGTCGTAGCTCGAGATTTGATATAGCGTTCCATGCAATATGAGGTGAAACATCTTCTAACATGAGGTAACGATTCCACGTGTCTTGGTGAAATTGGAAGATTCAAAGTCCTCAGGTACCAGTTTGGACCATTGTGTCTGTCATTTCGGTCAAGATGATTTAACTTGTATGTCAAATATGAATTCACTCAGGGCACATACAATTGAATTCCCTCGCCTTCTTTGCATCTTGAGAATGGCCCAAGCTGTTTCATTGACCGTCGAACTACTCAATTCAGTAACCTCGGTTTCTGATAATTGGTTCAATTTTGCAATGTGAGTATTTGACAGCAAGTGTTTCGTCATTGAGCTGGTCCCATGTTCTGATGGATGGCAAAGAACTTGATGACAAACGATACATATGATTTCGGGGCAGCCGATCTCCTCAATTCTGCAGTGCAAATACAATTGCGATGATGACTCATGTCAAGAATTCTTCCGAGAAATTGGACGTTTCGGGCCTATATCTATAGAAGCACACCAAGCATCGAAGATGAACTGGAAAGGAAGTTCACTCAAGTCATGAATAAAGACACGTTCATTTTTGGAAGAGATCATAACGTCCAGCAATGAGATGTTCAAAGATTGTGTATCCGACATGGTGGTAGGAATCTGAAAGCTGGGTAATCCGACTTGAGAGACTGCGAAAAGTAACATTATTTTCAAGCAAACTGCGGGTTCTTAAGTATTGACACTAGAGCTACAAGCAAAAAATTCAGATCTGTGAGACATTGCATGCATATTGGTGAAGTTGTATACAAGGACGTATTGAAAAGTCTGACCACGTAAAACTCAATTTGGGAACAGCGCAATGCAGCTCAGTACTGTGTAGCATGCTGAGCCCCCACAAGAATTGTTGACTCTCTGTAGGCGCTTAATTGTAGGAGGCGGACGCGATATCCTCACTAGCCTGTCTGCCAGTAAATGTTGCCGATAAGTTCATTGTGGGTTAACTCCGTTTCCGTGCTGTTAGATTTTGCAAGATGTAAGATAAAGACTCGTTGACGCTCCATTTACGCTCATTGTAGGACATAGTTACGATGGTGTTGTGTGCGTTTTTGCCTAGACAGGCGGCCAATAGTTTGATTATGGATAAATGTGGTTCAAAAGCCCCTAGATTTTCCATGATGCAAGGCCTAGAATTGTTGGTGCTCCATTGATGCTCATTTCCAGACGATAGTGTCGATGTTGTCGGAGGCGTTTTTGCCTAAAAAGGCGGCCGATAGTTCGATTATGGATACAGATGGTTCAAAAGGCCCATATTGTTCCAAGATGGAATGCCTAAAATCGTTGACTCTGTGGTGACACTCATGTTTAGGGCATATTGACGATGTCGTCGGACGCATGGTTGGCCAGAACGGTGGCCAATAGTTTCGATTATGGATCAATGTGGTTGCACAGCCCCTTGATTGTCCAAGTTGCATGGCCTAAAATCGTTGACACTACAGTGATGCTCATTTTTAGGGCATAGTGACAACATCTTCGAATGCATATTTGCCTAGAAAGGCAGCCTATAGTTTGATTATGGGTTAATGTCGTGGCACAGCCCTTGAATTTTCCATGATGCTACACCAAAACTCATTGACGCACTGTTGACGCTCATTTTTAGGATATAGTCCCGAACTTGTGGCAACCTTTTTTGCCTACCAAGGCGGCCGATAGTTCGATTATGAGTCAACGTTGCCACGAAGCCCTCTGGATTTCCCATGAAGCAATGCCGAAAGTTGTTGACGCTCCGTTGCCACTCATTTTTAGGATGTGGCAACTTGCGTGTGATTTGCATTTGCGGCTCTTACGCCGACCAACACATTCAGTTGGGAAGGATGTGACAATGCAGCCCTTTGATTGCCGAATGCATATGACTAAAAATGGTTGACGCTATGTGGACGCTCACATCAATCACATCGAAACAGCCTCCTGAGATGCAATATTTGTATACAACGAATCGTTTCCACATTATCGACATTCAATATTGCGTGTGTTAGTATTCTTATTTGCATCAAGGAGCTATGTTACATCGCAATTTCTATCAACCAGTGTCCACGCTATCTGACTGAGAGAAGACATGGCCCTATCACATTCCTGTGCTCCAGGCCTGCAATTAATGGCATGTAGTTTATTTCACAAGTTTCTAGTAAATATAGCTCGACTTCGTCACCATTCTTCATCGAGTTCCTTCTCCTCAATTTCCATGACTCATTATAAGGAATTTGAAATATCTCAACCATGTGCACAAGGTCTGTGGGGACAGTAATGCAGTTTGATGCATGCATGAATGCAGCATGATGGTCGACGTTCAGACATATTCTTAACGAGCACTGACAGCTCTTTCTATGACACATTTGACATCACTGACTTTGATTATGTTAGTATATTTCGTCAGTAATGTATCATTCGCTTTATCACTTAACAGTAACTGGCAGATAGCAGTTGTATGTGTTGGCCGTCTTACCGCCTGATTTGGATACTGGAACTTTCGGATGGCCTGTTCGACCCTTGTACATGCACAGACATATTATCATGTCTCACAATTTGGTCACTGAAATCAAGAAAAAGCTGAAACATAGCAAAATTGGTAAACAAATTACTTTTCACACAGATATGACATCACAATGTACTGTTTGCCTGTCTATTCCTTCTGGGATGAAGAAGCCATCACAATGTATTCATCCGAATCAGTAATCTAGATGGTGATTAGCTGGGGAGGCTATATGTTGGGGTAAAAGATTAGAGGTTCAACAGGCATCACTTTCAGCAAAGGTGACGAATCGGGCTCAGTGCCGGGCGCAAGACAGGGTGTACTGGTGTTTGACTGCGGCTTCATGGAACTTAGCCTAATATGACTCCTTCTGTGTTGAGAAGTGCATTGCTGCATATGCCTTATTCCCGGGACAATGTCAAGACACTCCAGAAGGGCTTCAAATGTCGTCGGTGCGGGTGTTCGTGTGACATCATCCAATTGCAGTTCCATGACTGCCAGAACCCTCATTTCGAATATGCTGTACTCTTTTTCTCATTCTCAGAACAAGTTGGATGCATCCTCCGAACACAGTTGTGTCACTTTGTCAAGCTGCATTTGCTCCTGCCGAAACCTTTCCATGTGCTACTGTAACGTTTTGGAGATTGTGCCCATCACCTAGCCTGGTTTGTCATCTTTGCTCAGCTTTCCCTGCTCTGTTTTTTGTCATCCTCATCTTCCCCATCCTGCCCATCTTCGGGACTTGCAAGATCACTCAGACTGTCTCCGATAGCAACCATCATCTTCTGAAAAGTCTTTTCCGGCTCTCTTTTTGTCAATCTCGCGTTTTCAGCATTCTTCATATCTTCCTGCTTTTGCTGAACCACTGCCTCTGCATCTTCAACACACTCTCTTGCCCCAGCGGTTTCTCTCTCAACATACACCTCAATCCAGGTCTGTTTCTCCTCATTGCTTAGGAAGTGCATTACTCGTCGTTTCTCGGCCTCATGCTTCTTTTTGGATCGCCAGCTGGGCAATCCCCCAAAGGCTGGCAGTCTTTCTGCCTCCAAGACGCATTTGCCTTCATTCGCATGATGACATTGTTGGGTGGACCGCTGTGTTGATTTGCCGTATTTGCCAGCCCGAAGTGGTGAAAAGTTTGTTTTTGGAGCATTGACCATTGTAGTTTGCATTGACTTTGATGATGGGCGAGATGTTGGATGTTGCAAGACATGGATAATATGGAGGCAAGCTGCATTTTTTATGTCAAGGTTGGTACGTTCACTCATCTTGAACAAAGCGAAATCTGCCTTTAGACTGTCAATAAAATAGGAATAGTTAGGCTAACTGTACAACATGACTTGATTGTTAGCGTCAGTTTCATGTATTATCTCGGGGATTATTTGAGATAAACATCAGCAGACGTCGATTCCCTCAAACAATGTCCTATTTATGTCTGACAATCATGCGATTTCATCTGTCGTACACCGCAATTTATCTCTGTTAACAAACGAACATCATCGGACAGACTCATTGCTCATCTCGGGGAGGTGGGAAACGCCTGCAATGTGCAGCTATACGCAGCAGGATTGATCTTGTGTATAACTAACATGTTGGCTGCTACTTGTTCCATTCTGACATAAGGCTAACAATATATTCCTCAGCACTTCCCACTTCTTTTCGTTATCATCTTTCCCTCCTATTCCACACCAGCAAACCATGGATACACAACCACCTCAGCCAGGTGAGAGTGGATCCAAATCAAGCCGATTGGCTGGCGAGTCTTCAAATACTTCACTCATCGGCACCCAGCAAGAATGCGAAATGCAGTTAGTGCACCGCGACGCCGCCAAGAAGCCACTAAAAATATGACTCAGGATACGTATTTATAAATTGTCCGTAAGACTGGACTCAGCCCAAATAAAAAGTAGCATGCAGTAGGATGTAAGTATATCCATAATGTTGGAAACAGCCGTCAATTGACCATATACCGGACATCGGTTGTATGTTGAGAGCTATGTGTCCAATTGAATGCTGCCTGAAATGGGAACCCTCCAAGGTCTACCATGGCATTTTTCCGCACAGTCCGCTACATCGAATATCATGATGTTGTCAGCTCTGGCAATTTCGTGGACGAATTTCATATTAAGCATCCCCATGAGTGGACGAAACTGGCTGTGTTCACCTTAGAGGAGGCTACGGAAGCGTATATGGTTGAGGTAATTGCCGAATCTCATTGTTCGAAGCAGCAACAAATTTCTGGTAGGTTCTCAACATGTCTGCTACTATGGCAAGGCAAGGAGGTCGGGTACAGCTGGAACAGTCTGATATGCGCCTGGCCTTCAATATGGCCAAAATGGCCAAAGGAGGGTTTTCGGGCGCCGCAATAGAGGAAACGCAATATATGAGCAAGAATCCTCATGCCTAGGTCAAAGAAGAGAAGAAGCGGGGTGTTGAGTTTCCTGGGCATGACAAGGTGAAGGCTGCGTTGGAAGGACACCCAGCTATGCATCGTCAAAACCACACGGCCGGATTCCTTCCTTGCCACAATGGCACCGCAAACAATCCGCAGACACGCTGGTGGTGCACAGGTACAGGTGCACCAGCGCCCAACAGACGGAGACAGCTGACTCCTGAGCGGACGCCCCCTCTGCCCGGAACACAACTCACCCCAACGGGTCACACTTCCAGAGCTCAATGATCCCAAATAGTTAAGTTGCCGACCGGATATGCATATCCACAGGTTCATCTTCGCAGTGCTGAATATTTGACTCTCGATACATCTGCCCGGGATAGCCAACAAAATCCAGATTTTCATCCAGATATACTGAATGATGAAGGAACATCCCCAGGTTAGTACACTATCTGCTGTGTGGTAATGCTGCTAACATCCATTTTGAAGACCAGAGCAGCCTATCGAGTGAACCTGGCAGTGATGACGAGCATTGATCGAATGGCTCGGGATTTTGGAGAGTATCATTATCCTCAATTTTTGGATACTGTAACGTATATTTTAAAGTTTATATCTATATGTATAATTAATGAACAATGCAGTGATCAGGAAGAAAGTAAATGAAAATGCCTGAAAGACTGCCAAAACAATGTAAATCGTGGACTACGCCAAATCAAATGATTGCATATTGCCAATACACCTGTGGCAAAATGAGTGTCAACTGAGCATCAACAATTCTTGGTCATGTATCTTGGGTAATCTGGCAGGCGACAGGTTTCCAATAGTCATAAATGAAGTATCGGCTGCCATTATAGGCAAAAGAGAATGTTTAAATGCTCCCTGTCCCATCTTGAAAATGAGCGTCAACGGAGCGTCAACAATTCTTGGTCATGTATCTTGGGAAATCTGGGGAGTGACAGGTTGCTAATAGTCATAAACGAAGTATTGGCTGCCTTTGTAGGCAAAAGAGAAAGTGAAAAGATCCCTGCCCCATCTTCAGAATGAGCGTCGACTGAGCGTCAATGATTCTTGGTCATGTATCTTGGGTAATCTGGGGGGCGACAGGTTGCTAATAGTCACAAACGAAGCATTGGCTGCCTTCACTGGCAAAAGAGAAAGCGAAACGCTCCCTACCACATCTTGAAAATGAGCGTCTACAATTTTTGGTCTTGCATCATCAGTAATAGGTGTGGTGCTTAATCACAACCATCCATAAACAATGAGATGGCATCCTTCATAGGCAGATATGTACAGGATATTCCCCCCACATCCTCCCGGACAGTCACATCTCATTTCATTTGCTGAGCTACCACGAAGTATTCGTGAGCCGTTTAGTGTACCAAAACAGTCAAAACCATATATACAGACACTAATGGCCACATCGCGCTGTGATTAACCATGATGGAAGGCCAACAATCGTTGACACTCCATTGACACTTATTTTCACGATGGGGCAGAGAGAGTTTCACTTTCTGTTTTGCCTATGAAGGCAGCCAATACTTTGTTTATTACTATTTGCCACCTGTCGCCCCCCAGATTACCCAAGATACATGACCAAGAATCAGTGACACTCCGTTGATGCTGATTCTCAGGATGTGGTAGGGTGCATGTGTCTATCCCAGTTGATCATTGAGGCGGCCAGTACATCGAAAATAAAATGTGATGTACCAATGTCAACATTCCACCATCAACAGTAGCATATCTGGATGCGACCATATATGTGAAACCCGAAACGCACAACCGGAGATTGGAACTGACGGGCCTAGCCAAACCCGGTGAAACCCATGTGTTGACAGGTCTGGGTCTGGGTTTGGCCCGTCAGGAGTCAGTGGGTCAGGATTTCGGATGGGTCTGGGACAGAGCTGTCACATTTTCGCGGTCCAACCCCAGACCGCTGGCCGGTTACCCTGACCCGTTGCTACCACTGCTTGAAATCAATGAAAGAGTTCAAAAAACTGTTGGTACCGTAAAGCTCTAGAGGACCAACGTCTAATGAGTGCGGTAAATTGACTTAAATAACTAAACCAGTTTCTAAATTGTTGTGACAATGTTATCACATCATTAAACAATTCAGAGAATGGTGGAAGAATGCAACCAGGTTGCTCGGATTATTTGTGGAGATTGTGGAGATGGATATGTGCATGGGGTCCATTTTTGGAAACCAATTTGGCTTTGTGCTGATGTTGCCACATGCTGGACTCAATTCAGGTGCATTTGAAATTGCCTTCCTATTATTGTGGTAACATTTTGAGCCCTGGTCCCATGGCCCTTCATCGCAGTACAACTTTTGTCAATCTTTTGCTTTTCTCACCGATGAAATCTCTTACCTAATGGCCATCCAGTTTGGCCTTTGCACAGTGTGAGATGTTCTGCACTCACGAAGCGACCTTCTTCTGGAGACATCACATGAGTGCATCACCTAGTGCATTCAGGGATAGTTTGAAGGGACATTGTTGGCTTACAAGTAGAGAGAAATGACATAATTCCGGCACTGCTCCCATTAACATTTCTTCAGAGATTGTGTCTTCTGCACTCTTTACCTCATAATTTCAGCCATTTAGGAATGGAGCCCACTGCTCTGCCGCTGTTCTGATCATGCCCCTGATCACTGTTGCATCCTAGGTGCTGCTCGCTGATCCATCAAATTATTGGGTGAATCACTGGAGGCCTGGATATGATGGTACTGATGTCGATCAATTGTCCAAATGATTACCGAAAATTCTGACTTTCAGTTATTTGAGTAGCTGGTGCGATCAGTCTGTAATCATATCCAGGAGCAGCGCATGCAATCCATCAGGCTGCCAAAGCTGATGCACATTACAGAGAGAGTATTGTCAGAACACGTTGCAGATTGGGTGCACACCTACAGTTTGCAGAGCATCAATTGTAGTTTGCTCCAGTAGTGCTGAGTAAACATGCCAAAGGCTGGAGGGATTGGGTGGTTGAAAATTTGAATACCCCAGCAGTATACCATTGGAATTGTCACTATTTGGCATGAGCCATATGGATCTTGAGTAACCATGGCTTATTCGGGATAATACCCCAGCCATGCAGCTGATAGAGGGTCACATTGTCTCTGGAATCCAACAGCACAATCCCGTTTCAAGCTGCAACCATTTAGGTTATGATTTCTGGGTGGGGCCAACCTTGTTCTCACAGCGGAATTCCATGCCTCTTCACAGTTTTTAGTGCCTTCCTGGGGAGAGGGGATCAGCCTGATGTGAATCCCAGCACGCTTATTTGGTGTGAGACAAATATCTCTCTGAATGTAATCAATTGTGTGATTCAGCAGACAAGCATGCTGATTATCTGAAAAATTGGTTAAGGCAGTCGCCTCTGATGCACAAATGACAGGTACAAATGTCACTCTGGCAGGAAGTTGATTCTGCATATCCCTCCACCAATTGCACCGGTTCATCTAGCTGTATGTTCTGTGACTTGCTGAGTTCCCAAGGTGGACTGGTTTGAAATTGTAGTACAATCTGAAAGGCAAGATGTGCCATATGGCACTGTATACATATTACGTTATCTCTGCCATTTAATGTTCTGAAGATATGTGAATCATATTCAATCCAACTAGTATTGCTCATTCTGAAGTTGAGTTCAGATGGCAGCTTTTGCAGGGTATCTGTTTACTGAAATGATGTCATTTTGATGTTATGCAGTCCATGCCTCAGATGTTATTTGATGAAGGTATGCCTTTGCGTGCTGACTAATTGGGCCTGTTGAAATTGTTGTGCAGACCGAATGTGATGCCATGGATTTCATTGCTTGGAGAACTTGTAATCCTTGTTGTATAATCCAGTTGCTTTGCCATGTGCTGTGAGTGTTAGCAACAGGTCCAAATTCCCGGGTCGGTTGCGGGTCTGCTTCCAACCCCGAACTGAACCGTTCCAACCGGTTTCCACACAAAACCCGCTCCTCAAAAGTCAACATTTCTTGCTCCATTTAAGTATTTGAGTTCTGATCGTATCACAACATGAACAATACGTAGATTGTGCAGTTTTAGTCGCTCCTTCACCTCCCGCTTTCAGATTTGCGATCCGACAAGTATTCGTTGAGTCGCG
>Ga0307512_10001206_pt1 | contig 37390 bp, 41 predicted proteins | sample 14_EM_MG_FD_200267 | JGI IMG/M metagenome (GOLD analysis project Ga0307512, IMG submission 200267) | Populus trichocarpa ectomycorrhiza microbial communities from riparian zone in the Pacific Northwest, United States - 14_EM | ecosystem: Host-associated > Plants > Roots > Unclassified | place...
CCGCACCCCCGACTGACAACGATCTCTGCGGTCTGCGCAAAAAACTTTGAATTTTCGTGTGAACGCTAACACAACGTGATCAGCACCAGATGACCCCTGTCGCTGTCGCAAATAATATTGGCGCGAACGAGAACTTGAAGGACGAGCTAGTGATCAGGTCCGATGATGAAGAGCATGATAACAGAGGCAGATCGATGTCGTGACGCGCGACACTGCATACAGGCCGTCTCCACCGCTGTCATTCCCCGCCACATGTCATTTCCTTTGGTGATTAATGAAGCAAAGGCTGTTGCTGCAACGGTATATGGCAAGCCGAAGAAGTGCGGAATGAGGCCTTAATGAGGCCTTTAATGAGGGCTGCACCCCGCGTGTAGACGATGGCGTTCGAGCCTTGAAAAAAGGGTGCACATCACAGTAGTTCAAGCGCAGTAATGAGAAAGATGGCGATGTCCATGTGATGGCCGAAAGACGCACGAAGTATGAACAGATTGGGCTGGGCATGCCCGGGTTGTTCGACTTTGCGGGAACTCGAAAATGCCGCAACGTTTTGAGGATGAGGTAACGTTTGTAGACGCGGTTAATAAGCGGCCTCTCGAACACACATTAGAGGGACTGTACGAAATAGAAGTTAAGGCCATGCCTCGCAATGTTCCTCATTGCAGTAGAACACGAGGACATCCGAGTTAAGTGGTCAGTGTCCTCGTACTCGCCCCCAGTGGCCGGGCACAGGCCAGGGACCAACATCACACAGTCCCTAATTCAAAGTCGCAGAATAATCGAGATAGCTGTTCTGTTAAACCAAGACTCATAGCCCATGTGGGGCAGTTGAGCCTAAGAAAGCATAAAACGAGATTAGATATATATAATGTGATGGCAGACTAGTATAGTAACTGGTGTCAAATAAATTGAACAATATGTATGAGAACAGGACGCGATAGATAGATGAAACATCAATTAGATGGAAAACAAGGAGCACTGATCAATCACCTCCCCCATGCATTTACCAAAACTCTTCGAAGACTTGCTCGCGGACAGTTACAGGACGATTAGAGAGTCGTCGCGCAGCGATGAACTGCCCAATGGCTTCCTGGACAGATCCCGAAGGCTGCTGCTCCGGTAAGAAAAGATTGTGTAGTGCGGGTAACACTTCTGTTACCCTCTCCTTGGCGAGTTCTTGAAGGGCGGGTGCGAAAAGTGGGACCAGACTTTCGGATAGGACAAGTCCGTTCACAGAGATGAACGGTTGTAAAAGTTCCAACCATTGGGCATGCTCCATGTCGTCCTCCCATTGTACATGTGGTTTTGAATAATTATCCTCGTAGATTCTGAGCCGTTCCAAAGTGGGGAGAGAACGAATGGTCGAACTACAGACCTGCGCGATTGACGAAAGCTGCCAGTCCGATGCTCTGCATAACACGTTCAACGCTAGCATCCTGTCATCGATCTTCCCAGGCTGATCTCGCCGAAAGAGCTGGACCTGAACACAGAGACCGGAAAAGGATATGTCTGCTCGATGTGGTGCCATGAATGCTTCTGTGCGACTGATGAAGTCACCCAGTAGTGGAGTGTCAAATACCAGTTGATTGAAGAATCTCATGTGGGCGTGGATAAGTGAAGGGGTATCAATTCGGGACACCAAGTCCTCCAAGTAGTCACTGTCGCCTCTGAACCATAAGTAGGTAAGGGCGGGGTGGATAACGCGTACGAGGGGAGGCGGACGTCGGCTTGCTCTCTCGGCCTGAGATCGAGGAAATCGGAACATTAGGTGAAATTCTTCGAGCCTTGTCAACGTGGAGAGGCAAGTGACAATCGTCTCGGGTGAGAGGTATCCGGATCGGGGAAAACGCTCGATGTCAAGAAAGACAAGGTCACGTGTAGACAAAAGGAGTTTCGGTAATCCCGGAAATGGAATGTTCCACAACGTAAGCTCTTCCAGATGTGGGGCAGAACCACCTAAGAACGAATCGGGAAGGACTGGCGGGTTGTCATGATCAGACCGAATGTCCAGAAATTTCAGCGCCGGGAATGGCTTCTTCATCGCTGTAATTTTTTTCATTAGCGAATTTGGAATATGGTGGATGAGGATGCGATATACGCGATCGTGTTGCTTGAACGCAGCGATGACGTTAGCCGCACCCAACCGTCGCGACGATTCAAAACGGGTATATATGACGAGAGGCAGCTCCGGCCAGATATCCAGCATCGTCTTCACCGGTCTTGTGTTTGTGCAAAGGAGTTGCAGATCCAGGCGACGTGGTGAAGCAAACACAACATGTCGCCATCGTTGGCATACGTGCACCAGCGTATACCATGCATCGTAGCTGCGATCGTTGTAGAAACTGAATACATTAAGAAGCACATCATCGGGGAGTATTCTGATAGTCGCCCGTGGGTATAGCTGGTCTGTATCGCCCAAGTCAGTATTCACACAAGAGGAACCTGCCGTCCGTCAGGCTGCGGATTAATACTCACCTCGATGCTCTTCGACACCGTGACGTACACCTTTTCGTCGACGGGCAGCACCCTTCCTTCCTTTTGACATGACAAAGGTGATCCAGAGTGAATCGCTGTAGACGGGAGTGGAATTTAAAGCAGGCTAAAATAGAGGCCAGTGAGTGACATAGTAGGTCCCTTTCATTGCAAGTGTTGAAATGTACTTTCCACGTTAAGCGAGTCGTGAGTCACGTGACTACACCCAATTTTGCGCTGCCTTGACCCTTGAAATGATGGAGAAATGCACTCCACAACGACGATGAAGTCTTCACGAGTAACAACGGTACGAGGTGGCTCGGAACCGTGATCCCTCAACTCAGCTTCAGAACCGTCAACAGCAGTCGTGCCATATAATGGTGTCTCCCTGGCCTCCGTAGAGGGTTGTCCCTCCCATCCCTCCCCTTCTTTCGGGTCTCCTTCCTCTCCCAGCGACCTGCTTGCATCACCTCATCCTTCACCTGCTTAGTTTTCCTCCAGAGCGCGCCCGCATCTCGGCGCACTCGCGCCCGACCAGTCCTGGACATGGGCCGACAACACCAAGTTTATCATTGCTGGCATCTTGCGGAAGTGGAAGGCGTACGTCAATGACATCCGTTCCCATATCCAAGTTTCAGCTGACTAACATTTTAGACAGATATTGCGAACACATGGAGCTTGGAGAATGGAGAAGCGCACTCCAGAGGCGGCGGACAAAGCTGTGGCGATGAACTTTCTCCTTCACTTGGGCGAGACGTGCGGAGTCATGTCGTGGGGTACCAGCTGGGAGTACTTCCGGCAGTACAAACAGCGTAAGTTCACGAGCACGCCTAAGTCGGAGTTGAAGCTGACCTTATCGCAGTCTATGCCGTGACGGTCGGGCAGTACAAGGATCTCAATGTCAGCAAGGAGGTCTACGAGGTATGAGCCTACACCGGAATCCCTTCCGAGAAAATAGTCTACTCACGCCTTCTCCAGTTCCACAACAACGTCTTGATCCACGCCTTTAACCTCCAGGCGCCCAACGTAGACGGAAAGACCGTCACCGACTCTAGCGACCTGTTGGCCCTCCTCTCCTTCAACATCGCCTACGGTTTCCGTGTCTTCCCTAGCGAACGCCAACGCCTAAACCTCGCAGCTTGCTATCTTGTCCTAGCCTATACGTGGTGCCAGCCGGCTGAGGTTGTCGACGGAGACAAGAGTATGCGTCTGGACGGATCTTCTGAAGAGCTCTTCGGTTCCCAAGCCATCCTGCCGTTATTCCAGGAGCCCCCAGAAGACTCGCCTCCGGATGCATATGCTAAGGAGCTCACGAAGTTGCTGGAGCGCGAGACGACTTACCGTGGCCGCCCTAAGGCTCTCTGCTATGAGGATATCTAGTTAATGGTCGTACGCCACCCAGAAACTGGACTGGACACTCTGGCAATGTCGGTCAAGTTCATTCACAAGGCGCCGATAACAAACCGAAACCGTAAGTATTCCCTCCTCTCATATTTTTTTTGATAAATGCCATTATACGTCGTTGTGCTCAAGGCTGATCCACCTTTCAGGACTGTCTTCTTTTACCCCGACCAAACGGTTGATCTCCTGCTTCGTCACCCTTATCGTCAGCGTTGCGATACTAGACGACGCCTTCGACTGTCCGACCCTGACCAGCGTCCAGGTCGTTTTCGAGGCCAAGAACTGGGGTCCCGTCGAGTCTATACACCTCTGGTGGAAGGAGGAGTGGTTGAAATGTCCCGGCGGTGCGACAGCATGCTCAACTCCCCTCTTCCATACCGTAGCCTTCACGACCATATGGGCAACCAGTCTCTCGACATGGGCTACGAGAAGCGTATCGTCCCTAAGGGCTGGCGTAGGAAGGTCGGTAACATGGCTAACGGAAATGCACCCGACGCAGTGCGTGACCAGATTATGCGTCACAACTCTCACTCGACCTTCTAGGACGCCGACCCCAACGCCTTCGTCCACTACGACGTACAGAACACCGTGCTGAACGAACCCTTGCAGACGAAGCTACTCAGCATGCTACCACACGTCGGCCACATGCGCGACCTACGACCCAGCAGTGACATGGTCCCCGACGAAGTATGGGCTACGACCAGATCCGGGGATCGTCGAACTCAAGCAGAAAAGGGCAGCATTGAAGGATGGGAAATTCCCCATCAAGGGGTCTCCGTAAGAACGGAAGGTCCGGCTTTGGACCTCCACGATCTCATCCAGGCATACCAGGAGGAAGAAGACGGTGAAGGAGCTATATCGTCGGTACTACTTCCACCATCGTCCGACCTGGGACCTCCTACGTCAGGCCAGTGGCGAGGCTCCCATAGAACACATCAAGCCCGAGATGGACGTCCCGCGTTCCAATGTGCTGCCCCCGCCAAGGTCTTCTGCGAACAACCGGACGACCTGAGCCCCGAGAAACTCCACCGACATCGCATTCTGGCCGGCACGCTCATGGTGGGCCTGGGCAGGATGGAGGAGTCGACCAGGCCCAGGTCGAGGGGGAAAAGGGTGTTGCCCAACGGTGCAGTGCCGCAGGAACCATGCTACCACGCTTCCGTCATACAAGGCTTCCTCGACAACCTTGCCGAGGCTCTCTACCGGCGAGACTTCTCTAACCGACACGGAAAGCTCCCTTCCCGGGTTCGAAGACGAGCTAACCCAAGGAGTCGCACCCGCATTCACTTCTAAACCTAATTCCCGGGTGAGTCACGTCGATGCCTTCAACTTGGATGCCCAGCTTACACGTGGCCCCACCCAGAGTCCTGCTCTCTGCGACGGCTCCACCCTCACGCAGGGCTCCGTTTCCAGTATTGGTTACGGTGTCTCTCCGGGACCCAACCTTTCTAGAGGACTTCCGACATACTTCCCTCCCAATCTCGCCCAGCAATACGATCCCGGTCTCACGACGGAATCGGGACGTCGTTATCTTCACTAAAGACTCGCTCCCTTCGCCAAACAGCCCACCAACTTCCCTATGGGGAGTCTGGCGGCCGCCCATGTCGTTGAACCTCCTCTAGCTCGGAATCCCGCTCGTAAAACACAAATCCCCGTCCCCACTCCAACGCCCATCCACCCAGAGCCTCCTCCCGCAGAGCCTTAACTCCCACTTCGACCCCCGCACCGATCTCTTCGGCACCTTCAGCAAGGCCAGCCTCAATACCTATAGCCACGATCCGCCTCTACACAACGGGCATGCCGACTTCACAGCCGTAGGTGGGAAGGTATGGGCGGGAGCAGGGATGGCAGGGCTTGGACCTGAGCCTGGCAGCGTGGTGGGCACAACAATCTCAGACGCCGATGCACGCGCCAGGGAGCTGGGGATAGGGGGACATCCATGTACATGTACATATGAACCCGAGCCGATGTACCCCTGTCTAATGAGTCGCTCTAATGATACCTACCCAATGATGATACTCAACTTTCGACTTTAGATTTCACTTCGTTGAATCCCTCGCGATGCATTATTGTGATTAAGCCACCAGAGAAAGTCCCACCAAATTCCTCCTCGAGTTAGCGGGACGTTCGAATGCCTTCCTTCCTTGCCATGTCATGCCCACATGATGTGACGTTTAACGAAAGTGATGATACAAAGATAGCCACGGATTGGGCCGTGCTTAAGTCGGACTCGACGAGCTACTGTGTTCCGATGATTCAAACAGTCCTTGGGCTCGAAATGGTCTTGCAAACCAATTTCATCGAAAGTGCGCATAAAGAAACTGAACACTAGGCTGACTATGCGTTAATGGTCTCACTTTACTGGGGACTCCTCCCCTTGGCTACACGCTGGCTTGGTAGAGACCTGCTCCCAAGGGCATCACGAGCGACCGTGTCTCCCATGGACTTATTCCAATCTCAAGACATGACGCGTACGCGTGCTGGGCTCTCTGGGAGAACGTGTATTACGGCGAGTCGTAGAACCAGTCCTCTTTTCGTTCTGGCCCGCATGGTGCTACGTCAGCTCGCAAGCATAGTGTTAGAACGCTCACATTAGCTCGCAGGGATAATAAAATAACAACGGCTTCCAAACTTGGTACCGAATATCACCACTCACTCTGCTAATAATGGGAAGCACCGACACTGTGTATAGAAGGTAAAGCAGACGCTCTCGTCTTAGATACTCCTCCTCCAACACCCTCTTCACCAAAGAAAGATCACCAACTATCGACACCTTTACTCAATCGTATCGCACGAGGAGCGGAACTCTTGCTTAAATATCGCACTTCAGTTCATCACGCGCAAGTTCAGAGACATGGTAGCTTCATAGTACAGTTTTGTTATAACAGGTCAACTACAAGCGATCGTAAAGGGGAGTGATGAAAGGTAGGTTGCAGGCGTCCGAAAAAACATACGACTATCGTAACGAGCTAGTCGAATACCTGCATCGATGGACTAAATGTTGACAGGGGTCATTACTTGCACTGCGTGAAGCGGAGGATGAGAATGAAACGAGACGAACCTGAACAGCAAGCCAACAAGCCAAAGCCGCCGTTGTCGGGGAAGAAGCGCAGAAGGAAGTGAGGAGGAAGAAGAAAAAACGAGACGGCTCCACCTCTCGCCACCTCGCCTACTACGATAGGCGGACGGGGCTGACCTGATGTAGGCATTGGCGAAGGGCTTGTACTTGTGGATGATCTCCATGATGAAGTCGATCGGTGTGACCAACGTCACGTCAGAAGTCTCGGTGGTCCCGCTACCGCCGGTGATCATACCAGCAATCCGTCCCAAGCCATCGACCACGACAGAGCCGGAATCTCCTTTGGCGGAAAAAACGCCAGATTGATGGTTCAAGGGGATGACCGCCCACTCCTTGGACACGGCGACATCGTTCTCGCTGAAATACTTGCGAGTGTAGGAGACGAAGGTCGTCGCTCTGCCCACAGTCAGGTTCGTACTCCTACCCCGCTTCAGGACGGTGATACAGGGGTTGCCGTTCCGGTCCAACATCTTCGGCTCTCGCATTTCCTCCTTCGAGATGATACCCCGGAGTTTGAAAAGGCGGTTGCCTGGGTAAGCGAAGTTGCGACGGTTCCCCGTGTTGGGTTGCATCTTGTGGGTGAGCTCGACGGGCGTGTACTTGGTTCCGAGGTCGATGAAGTTCCCGGGAAAGTCGTTGGGTTTGATCTTCTTGGAGTTAATCTCGACGACGGCGATGTCTTGCGTGTACTGCTGCTGGTTGGTGCCAGTACTGACGACGATGGGGGGAGAATAGATAACGTGGCCCAGAAGACGGCTCCTGTCAGTGGACCAACGGCCTGAGAGCTTCCAGTAGAAGTCTGTGAGGGCCTTCGCCCTTGCCTTCGCTTTCTTCACCTCAAGCTCGGCATCCTCGCATATCGCCTTAGACACAGCGTCTTCTTGACCCCGTACCCCCTCTATACGCCTCCCCTGGACAGCGACGATGATGTCCCGGTTGTCGATCTCCCCCCTAATAGAGATGAGCTGCCGCTGGAATGAATGACGTTTCGCTGAGGACTAGCACGTTGTGGCGGGCCTGACTCTCGTCGGTGCATTCAAAGGGTTCGTTCTTAGACCGAGGGAAGAGGACGTGACGGGCGGTGACCAAGAAAAGCTTGTTGACGCTCGGGACTCCGAGGAAGAACCCAGCGGTCCCTTCGGCCCAGGGCATGTTTTCGGCACATATAGTGATGCCGAGGGAGGTGGTGAAGGGCTCGCGCAGGATCGCCGTGGGGTCGATAATGTCGGTGGGCTCAAGAAGCAGGGGGTAGGTAACCGGCCGTTTGGATGATGTCCGACTCACGCAGTTCGACTTCAACATCCGTGATACGGTAGTCGAGTAGAAGCCGCTTGCATCGGAGAGCCACATCGATGCCGACGTCGTAGGAGAGGGGAACGGGACGGCCCGAGGCCCAACGCCGATCCAGAGGATGATCTTTCCGTCAGGGTCGTCGGTGTGGGCGATACAGACGACGTCGGTACTCGACCAGTTCACCTCATTCTGATCCAGGATGTCGTGTACTTTGAGGGCGAGGTTATCCTCCCATACGTCGAGGAGCTCGTGTTTCCCTGGGGGTTCTAAGCTCCTTGACTCGGACGTATGCTCCGTGGTTTCGGGGCGGGTACCATGGAGCGTTCGTGCGGGCAATCAGGCGCGGCGTAGAAGGCAGCCCGTTGTAGTAATGCTCAGCCTCCGCTGGAGAGACACGGGGCGGAGGAGAAGGAGTGGCCAGCCTATTGGGAAGATCAAGGCCACTGATAGTAAGACTAGACATGTCGGTCGTGGGAGAGGAAATAGCCCCTGTCGAACTTCGCGAGCCCGAGCCAAGCACCAGGACCGCTGATAATGTAATGATAATGCTGGTTAAGTTGGCCCAATTTCGGCCAATTCGGGGTCTCGTGGACCTGGTACCCAACCCAACATCCCCAAAACTGACATTTGATGGGATCAGGAGTCCTCAAGCATATGCCAGTTGCAAGACAATCTGTCGAAGTTTCGAAGAGTGTCGGTCTCTAGATCTGAGTTATCTGAGTGTGAAGCAAACGGCTGGTTCCGAGCCTGAGGCCAAGGGCCAATGTGTGTGCCCATGTATTCCTCAAATAAAGGCCAGAGTCTAAAGGGTAACGCGAACAAGAGTAAGTGTCTACATATGATAGCGTGCTGTGTATACATCCAATCTTGCCATGCGTGTAGAGGCGCACTATGTAAATCCAAAGAAAAGATCGTAATCATCATAACCATCATCCCCGAAAAGGTCGCAGCTATCGCAAGTTTGGCGGCCACTGTTTGCGAGGCAACCACACCCCGTCCGCATTAAAGCGCGGATTCCGAGGGTACTCCAGTCCTTGTTCCTTGGTCGTCCCAATCGGGACTGTTTCAGATGTTTTATGGTTAGTAACGTCATGTAACGTACGAAACTGATTAAAAAGAGACAAGACGTACGGAGCCATGTCCAAGTCTTCGGGCCAAACACCTGCACCCAGTTCGCGCGAATGGAGCCGAGCCACCACATATTACCCTCGCGCCCGATACGTCCATACTCCGCATCCCACGCTCGGCGTGTCTGGCGCTTCGCCCTAAGACAGCCACCGCCACAAAACTACATCAACATACGAAGACATGCGGGGCCTTAACTAAGGCGGACGCACCTAAAGGCACAGGTAGAGTGCATCTGATCCAGCACCTCCTTCTCTTGGTCCTTCGTTTCGCGCGCAATGAAGTGCTCAAGTGTGGTCTGATTTATGCTGATGAGCACAAAGTGTGTTGAGAACATGACCACATTGAACAGCGAGAATAGCCCTGATCTGCGATCTTCGTGAGACGGGGAAGTGTAAGAGGGAGCAGAGATAATTTTTACAAGACAATCGTGGCAATTTGCTCAGGGTCGACGTCGATTCCTTGGCGCGAGGTAGCACGAACATTGAGTGCGACAAGCGTGGAGAAGGTCCAGAGGCAGAAGAATGCGCCCCACACCACAAACACGAAGAAAAACTGGCGTCCGCATCAGTCAAATTCATCTTCCGAAGTGGGAACCAAAACCAGGAAAATAACTCACCTTCTGATTCTGTGCGCCGACACACTGCCCGATCCCTATATCGCCACATGGTTAACAACCAATTTTCCGGTACAGAGAGACCCGTGAAGCCCTTACAAGGACAGTGATGATCGTATCTTAAAACACACTACAATATCACACGCAACGGCATTCCCGCATCAGCCCCCTTACCCCATTTCACAAAGACAAATGAAATGACGACGCACCATGCCACACGTCCTACAATGATGTGTCCGTGGCGGCTTGTTAATCCCGCATATCTCACAGTAACGATGTCTTTTGGTCTGCGCAGTGATCGCCCGAGTGGGGAGCTTCTGGCTGCGCGTCTGCGATGGAGATTGCGGGCCATTGTTGGCAGACCCGTTTGCGGAGCGCTGTCTCTCCGCAACCGGAGGTGGGAGGGCCGTGTACGTGTCGGTGAGACCACTTCCTTCAGTACTCGGTTGTGATAGCATCAAGCGTGGTTGTGAGAGGTTAGTGGAGTGGGAAGGCGAGTGGAACGTGCTGGATACGCGTGAGCGCTCCCCGGCCCACGTGGGGCGCGAAGAGGAGAGATTAGAGGGTGAGGTGAGAGAGGACGAAGAAGGCGGGACGCCGCGCGTGGACGAGCCCTGAGATATCTGGTGTGACAGCGCGGGAGCTGATTGCCGAGGCAGGTGTATTAACGGTAATGGCGGTGGGGGGATATCCTGGTATGGCCTCGAGTTTTCACGAGTTGGCAGGTCCTCGCCGGGTAAGTCTAACCTAGAGAAGTGCTGTGAAATGGAAGAGGGATATCCGTCTGATTAGACTCGATCGGTACGACGGGCTAAGAAAACCGAGGAGAGGAAACTGAGCCTGGGCGTCGACGTCATCGTATACAGAATAACCCGTACGCGTTGACCGAGGTCCCCATACGAGGTCACATTGTGTGGACAGGAGTAGCAATGTCCTATCTCAGCACGACAGCAGTGTTGCAGCCGCGCGGCACACGACGCAACGTAGATCAAGAAATGGCAGCGATGACGTAATGCATGAATGGTTCGGAAACCCGGCCACACACCATCTGTCATCCGCATCCGGATCGCATCCGCTGCGGAAATCAGCGACGCTAAAATCAGAAAAGCACGGGGCAGACATGCGGCAATGGAAGCATGAACACAAGATATACGCCAGGCGACCGCCAACCCAACTGTGGGTGGGGTGGTGGATGGTGTATAGTGACCCTTGGACAGGACCCGGTGGAGCGTGGAGCGGGGCGGAACCGGGGCGTTCCGCAGTGTGCCATGGGCATGATGAACATGGATGGAGAGAGGGACGTGCAGACACGACCGACAGCCGACGGGACTAAGGGCTCACCTTGGCATACCCAGGTGGAGTGAACACGACCTATGACAGTCACGATCATTGAAGCGACAAAGAGATTCCGAGAATTAGAGAGGGATGTCTCGCGTGTGAAGGCGGGGCGGCGCACCTTGATGTACGCCCATAGCATCATCATTCCAAGCACGACAAACACAACCAAGAATATGACTGCCAGAAATACCGCCCCCCAAGGAAAAAAGTAAAGAAAAACAAATAAGTCGTCAGCCCACGAACGTCACCACAGGTAGCAAAGAAAACAGGGGATTGGGGGCACCGACACTCACTGCCCAAAGTGCGTGAGCCGAGCGCGTTGCGCTCACGCCTGATCATCGGTATGCACAGTCTTCCGATGTACACGTACGACGAGTAGGCTATGATACCTGCGGTGACGCCGACAGACAGTTTGAGGATGTACCAGGGCTTGGGGCCCTTGCGTGAGCTGCGGCGTGCGCGGGCATCACTGTTGACCGTAGTTGAAGAGTGGCCATTGCGTGGATCTCCTGGAGTTTGTGGGGGCATCTTCGAATCATTAAACTCGTGGAGGGAGGAGAGGGAGGAGTAAGTGCAAGACCTATAAAGGATAAAGGGCCAAGCCAAGAGCAGCGCCGGCGGCGCCGGCTGATCGCGCAAGAGACTGAAAAGGACACGCATCATACCGTGCACACATGTACGTAATCTATATCACGTGCCCGTGACTACCCTGCTGTACTGTACCTGTACTGGTAGAACTGTAACTGTAACCGTGAACCGAATTACTGCACTTTACAGTACTGAGCCCATAGAAAACTAGTATCAAAGTCATCTATCAATCATCACCACCTTGCATAAGCTTCCGCGAAGCAACGATCCGTTTCGCGAGAGCGGTCAAGTTCGCATCCGCCATCACGACGCCCGGGGCATACTCGACACCAAATACCACCCGCACCACCCGCGCGATCCGCACCGCCTGACGTTCAGACCAGAACCGGAAGTCATCCGGGTCCCCGCCGTCACTCACACCATCCACGCCCACTCCGTTTCCATCTCTCGCGCAAGTAGTGGAACTGGGGATCAGTGATGGGTCGCCATCGAGACAAAGTGGAACAACGTGTGCCAGTGTCGCACGGACAGATTCAAAGTCGACTTTCTCCGGGCGGTCCACTGGAACATTGACATACAATCGGCCCACGAAACGTAGCAGAGAGGAGATAAACGCACCGGCTATTTCGATAGGTCCTTCGAGAGCGAGCACGTTGTGTTTTTCGTCGTGGTGGTACCGCATCTCATACAGTCCGACCATCCATGGCAACTTGTCTCCCTTGAACACGACCGTACCACACTCCTCATCATTTGCACCCAAGCCTTCTCCATCTGCCGGAACATTCGTCGCGCTGCTTTCGCCAATGGGGGAGTCACCATCCCACTCTTCGGCGTGAACAGGCACCCACATCCCCAATGATGACGTCCGCGTCACGAGAGACGACTGGTTCGCACCAACACGATACAGCCCGATCCAGTCTTTCCGCGAATGGTGCCGTGGCACCCGCCACTCGACGGTAATCTGCTCACCGAGGTGGAAACGCAGAGCCTTGTCCCGGCGACGAGAGACAACACGAATCTTGTACTTGTCCGTGGCATATGCCGATAAGTTGTCCGCCACGCGCCTACACCATTGACGGCTCCAGTCAACGCCCTACGTCCGATTACAGTACGGCAAGTTACTCACGAGATGACAAGTTTCTCGCGCGACTGCTGAAGGAGAGTTTTAGTTTCCTTTACGACCCCAGATATCTTCGGCCGAGCTGCGCACGAATTAGTGCCCGTAAGGGGGTGGAAGACAATGAGAACGACATACACTTGTTCAGAAGCTCTTCCAACGCCTCTGCAGTATCGTCATACACCTTCTCGAACGTGCCGCGTACCTCCTGTACGACGCGCTTAATCTCCGGTGCACGACGCCCTGCATGCTTCTCGAGTAGCCGCGCATTTCGACGCGCGACCTTTTTCACCACTTTCGTGAATCCCGCGTCCTTCCGTAGGCTATCTCCGTACAACTTCCGCATGTGAGGCCTATATGAACATATGAGACCGGGGAAAGGGCGGGATGGGAGATAATATACTGTTCAACATAACGCAGGAACCACATGTAAGCTATGTGCCTCACGCCAGCGAGGATATAGACAAGCTTGCTCCCACTAATGAGCGCCATTCCGAAGAAGGCAGCGCCGGCGGTGATCTCCGGGTCGTTCAGATACCTAGTATGGCATTAGGGTAGGCGCGAGACTGGTAAGATAGGTGTATTACCGGTAGATGCCGGAGTAGTCGAGCGAGGAAGGGTACTCATCCATGAAAAAGTCCCCGTAGAACCAGCCTGAAAGGTCACATGTCAGACCGTAATGAGTAGAAGACTAGATATGAGTATGAATCACTAACCAAATACTCCCAAGACTTCGTACGACTCCCTCGTTACCCACATGTGGAAGGCGATTAATACCTACAGTCCATCAGTAAGGATATTGATGCAACGAATACGGAGATGATAGACTTGCCGTCCCCATTATGTGTCGCAGTAATTCATTACCCGTAATCCAGGCCGGTGGAAGTTCGTACGTCTTCCACACCAGCCCAAAGCAAGACACTGACCTCTCTATCAGGACATCGTTAAAGCAGTAACAAATAGGGCACACGGACCATAACTCATGCACATGCTCAGATTGTACACCGCTTTCCAGCTAGAGAATGCTTCCCTTATCGCACCACGGCTCACGTCACCTGCTGGGTAGTGATAGTGCTTTAAGAAGTGCCGAATGAGGAATTTGCGTGTGCTCTGTGCATGTAGGACGAGACCGAGACAAAGCGTGTGGAAGATAGTCCAGGTAAGTGCATGGCCAAAGTGCAATCCCGCGCTCGTGAGTAGATGCGTGGGGAGGACTGCGGTCAACAATGGATATGTCATTGCGAGGAGAAGCATGAAATCTTGCGCCCTATTGAATGATGAAGGTATTATTACCCTAGAGTCCTTATCACGAGCGAAGGACACACCGGAATACGTCAAAATGAGATAGGACGATAGTGTCCCGACGGAAATACCGATTGTGTAGATCATGGTCCGACAGCCTGGTTGGTCCGGATCCCTCACTGACACATGTATGTTGCGAGTCAAGTTCGGTATCGAATTCGGTTTCGCTGTCAAATGGTGTCGAAGCCCCTGTGCCCGACGGCATCGATAACGGATCGGAAAACGCGCGGGCACGTGAGAGTATTTGCTCTCGTCCAAAAGAAGGCACCACGGTCGCTGAGCCATTGTGTGGTAGCGAGGATTGAACAATGGGAACACGTTGGGCGAGGAGCTTGCGCTGTCCGTAGAAACGCTCGATATCTAAAGCCAGAGGGTGAGATTTGAGACGACAGAGTATAATGGCCGACATGACTAACGGGGATTCTCGAAAAAGACGAGAAAAGCAAATTGCGCACAGTGGGCAGCAAGGCTTACGAACAACACAAGGTAGCTGCCCACGATCAGGGATATTCCATAAATCCAAGCGTAGCCTGTATGGACCTTATCAGTGGTCGTGTGACAAATAAAGCAGTCGGGCGCTTACCAACAGAGTACATGGGATGAGGTGCCAGCTCAAACACGCCATCGAAGACAAGTGCACCACGTTGAAAGAAGCAATCGCCCCAGTACCAACCATAATCTGTAACTACGTGGTGCGCCTCTGACTTGACCCAGAGGTTGAATGCGATAAGGACGATACCACCAACCCAGCTGGAATGGAATAGCCGATCGGATGTCAGATGTCTCTGGGGCGCAAGCTCGGAAGATGCCAAGGGCTCACCGCAGCACATGAACGAAGGTGGATAGCCCCGACGGCACGCGGAAGCAAGCAAACGCGAACAAACAGAAAGACAAGAAATCGCTAGGGGTGTCGAAGGGTCAGAAGAAAACCGAGGGATATGACCAGAAGGGAAAGGCACTTGATCAAGATAATGTCGACGGCCTGGCGGAAGAGTAACCAGGTATTATACTCGAGTGGAAGTTCCTGTGAATGCGAGGTCAATCGAGGCAATGAATCGGCCATGCGAGTGAAAGGACGCACGTCAAAGGAATAATCCTTCCCCATTTTGCCGACGAGCTGCCTGCGGATCCATGCACGAGCCTCAGGCCTGCGTGTCTCATCGAGCCACCCAAATCTCTTCACCGTCTTGACGATCCACTTGCGCTTGCTCTGCTTTGTGAGCACATAACCTAACCCAGCATCGTAGGCAGCCCGCCAGAAGGCAAAATAGAGGAAGAAAAAGAGCCTGCGGGGTGTGGGCGGCAGGGTGTAAAAGAGCACAAGCTGAAGCGCAAGGAGGCCGAGGTTGAGGATGTCGATGTGCGATTTGGGGTAGGAAGGGTGCAAGAGCGCTGTGACGACATCGTGTGTCGTCGGGACCCGGAATACTGAATGGATGGTCACCGAGACACGTGTTAGAGTAAAGCGACATCAGGCCCGAACATGATGCGCACCTTGGCCGGATGGAGTCTTACCCCAGACGACCTGGTCCCGCTTTGCATCGTCTGGTTCGGGTTCTTTGGGGGACGAAGGCTGCACCTCTCTCTGCTGGGGGATGCGCCGGCGTAGGCCGTCATCTGTGAGGGCCGACATGGTAGTCGAGATGCGAAAGTGGTGTCCACGTAAAAACGTAAAAAACGACGAGGGAGATGTCGCGTCACCGAGCCTCGAGTCTGCTCCGCCCAGTTCCGCCCCTCCACACGTCCCACGTGAAAGCAAATTTGGTGGAAAATTCAAATCAAATTCAATTCCCCGTTTCTTCCCACGGGGCTTTTGCCGTCATTCCGCTGTATAATAAAGAGCCGAATTTCCATCCAGAGTCCTCACCCCCACAATGATTGTTTTTGCAAGACTGAGGGTATTGTCTTTTTTCCGAAACGTTGTCGCTGATCTGATAACGTTTTAGGTCAATGTTGGTCTAGTCGTCGGATGTTATACCCCGCTTTGGCGATTCTCGATCCTCTTTCGGATTATTTCGTTATCGTCCTCATGTTCGGGAATCGCACCATGGTCAAAGGGCCTCGACATGGCGACATGGAGGATAAGAGGGTCCCAAGGTCGTCCGCGTTCGACCAGGTAGGTGTCGAACGTTATACGTACCCAACTTGGGGAGACGCGTAATGTGAAGTATCCGTCAAGGTCGGCGTAGCCTCGGCGTCGGCATTGACGCCGACGCCGGCCCTGAAGTCGATTACGATTTTGCGCCGCTTGTCAAAAGACGCTCATTATGTTTTGTGCGTTCTGCCCTCAACTTTCACAATAGACAGCAACGTTACCCTTCCGGCAGAAGACTACACCTACTGGCGAACTCCTGCTGACCCATGCTGTGACTCACAGGGTCGTTGTCGGTTCCCCCGTTATTCACTCAGCGCCGGGCTTGAGCCCACCTGGCGTAGAGTTGCTAATGAGGGGGCAGAGAGAATCCTATACTGTATGTAGGCGTTAATTCAGCGGCTTCCTAGTATTTTAGAAGTATGTTTTACGACACGCCTGACAGAATGAATGACCGCAACACTCAAATTTGCGCATTTTTTCCGAGATGTGATGGTCAGTGTCAACCCCCAAACGTGTTGGTGTTGCCCCATTTTATGTTCATAGCGCCTCAAAGTCCTCACCGCAAAGGACTAGAACATTTCATCACCTCTCCCCCCATGAGCACATAGTCCAATGTCCGTAACACCAATACAAAATACCAACGGAGAAGAAGGTGGCGTATCAAAGTCCGTGCACGACAGCTCGACATACGAGTCCGTCACCAAAACGCAAAACGTGGTATCTAAAATGAATGTCAAACTCCAAGAACGCAGGACGCAGGAGGAGAGCGAATGGATGTAGCCACGCCACACCTACCTCGGCGAGTCATGGATATCTCTGTTCAGTTGGAAATGTCATCCCTAACCGCCATGCCAGCAGTAGTTTGGAGTACCGCTGCGCATGTGAGATAGCAACAACGGGTATATCAATTCTTGGTATGTTTCGCTGCGCATCCGTGTACGCATGCAAGTGGTGGAGGGGCCCGCTACACTGTAGCCTAAAGACATGGCGAGAGTGCTTCGTTTCTAATCTCTCTGCGACGAGTTGTGGGGTTCTGCTTGAGAGGGTTGCTGTAGTACTGTGAGGTTTGGAGGGGGTTGTTCTCTGGCCCATCCTCAATCTCTCTTTAAAAAAGAAAAGCCTGGGGAAGCAAAAAGCATGTGCTTTCGTACCACCTAATCGGGTGTTCATACGTTCATGACTAGTTATGTTATGGGAACAATAAAAACATATCAGGTATTATGAAATGTCATATATCATAGGTCCATTTACGTAAGGGCCCAGTCTCACCTCCAACGGCATCGAAGCACAATATGAAAGCAGAGTTTATGTCAAAAAAAACATTCCATGTCCTCAATAGGTCCGTAGGTTCGTACGCTTCCGAGAAATAGCAACTCATTGTAACAATCTCGGAGTGCGTTCTAACAGGGCCTCACGATCATGCTTGCGCCGACGCTACCAACCCTGAAATGAAGCCCGAAGAAGCATCAGAAAGACTCTGGCAGAGATCGGGGGCGATGATCGAATGGAGACTCACCATTCCTGCGAATAGACGTACGTCAGCATGAGTTTCGTACTGATGCCGCTCTGCCGTGTTGACTTTGACCACATCGAACTTGCCGTCCTCGCCATTCCAGTGGAAGATGCGCTTCACGCCCGCCCACCGACACCACTCCACGCACCGCCAGCACGGCCGCGCGCTGCCCATGCCGACCTTCGTCACTCGCGCAACGTAAATGTCGGCCCCATTGATCCGCGGGTCACGCCGCCGCGCGCTCCATGCCTTCTCCCCTTCGACGCCCACGCCCCCACCAGCAGCAGGAGAGCACGCACGGTGCGACGACGGCCGCCGTACATTTCGCTTTCCTACGAGCCCGCTGCTGCTGCCCGACCCACTCTCGCTCCCGTCCCAACTGCCGCGACCGTCAACCTCCTCTCCATGGTCACCAGGTGTGGTGCGTTCCTCCTCCCGCCTGCCGGGCTTGCGCTTAGAGGGCGATGACGGGTTCGAGCGCTTGCGGGTGTGCAGAGGGGGTGTCGAATCCAACTCGGACGACGGCCTGTTGAAGGCGCTGCGGGCCTGGTTGCCCCTCGCATGTAGCGAGAGGCGCCGGGCCTTTAAACACCCTTGACCGTGAGGCTGGTGGTGGTGGTGTTGGTGGGGGCGCGGGTGTGACGGAGGGTGGTGTTTGCAACTGCGGGCATGCACCTGCGCGCGCACCTTGCTGCTGCTTGCGGAAGGAGGGCGACATGCCCGTGAGGCTGAAAATCGCGTGCATCTCTGCGTGCATCGATACGGGCTTGCGGTGCCCGCGAGTGCGCACTTCGGCGCCGTCGTAGTGCGGTCGGTGGTGGTTGTAGCCGCTTGAGATTATCTTGCCGCCTTTGACGAGGACGGCGCCGAGCGTGAAGCACATCGGGCTCTTGGAGGCCGCGTCGGCGCACTGCGAAAGGTAGAACTGCGTCTTGTTCATGGTTAGTGGTGGTGAGCGCGCTATGTTTCAAAAAGTGAGCACGTGTGAGGGCTAGGTCATTCATAAGAAGCTCACGAAAGGGGGATGAATGGTCTCGAAAGCAAAATATCTGCACGATGATGTGATTTGGTTTGACTCGACAAGCACGCGCCGGAAAACTTCTCGATCGCACTGAACCCCGGAGCAGCTCGGCCCGGTTTCCCGCATTCTCTGCGTTGCGTCCCACATCACTTCCCACGCCTTCGTTTTCCTTGAGTGTCGCACTTTCCACTGCAGAACCATGGCCATGGTGTTTTGAAGCTCGCCATTTATTGATATCCTCATCCAACCACATGACTTGATGACTTACATCGTCGAAGCGCTCGAAGGTTTCGCGACGTCCTGGCAAATGTTGATAATCTCGTTCAAAAACATGGCCATGGAATTTCTTGGTTGGGATTGTCATCGGCGCTTTCTACAAGTGCCCGAATACATTGGTTCGTGGTCATTCTATCTAATGTAATGGTTTCTCCGATCTATACCGACCAGATTCCTCCATTTGCACTACAGTACTTGGCACGAGTCGACCCCATCCGGGCGCTCATGATAAAAAATTTCAGGCTGCCCCTTACATTTCATTCTCTGTCCTGTCCCTTCATGGTCAGGCCGTCAAAGGCGGGATATTGTGAAACCCTTCCTCTCCATTCTCGATCAGGTCCCTGTGATCGGAAAATGGAACCCACAGGATACCCAACACATGCTCTCCGAAAGAGCTGATGGGACGTGAAAATTTAACAACTGTACGTGATGTTTCATCACCCCTGCTTAAACCCATCGTAGTCGTAGAGGTTCCGATAGGATTTGTCGTCAACTCCGAACCCCTCTGCTGCTGCCCTTGAACGTATCGACACGCTCTAGGTGAACTGCTAGTTCATATGTCTCGTCCAGGGTCTCCGTAGATCCCAGACGGGCCATATGAACGCACCTTGGGGCGTATCGACAAGGCAAAGCGGGAACATGGGCTTTTACAATGCATCACAGTCAGTGTTAGCTGGTTTAGTCACATTAACTGAAACTAAAGTGATAAGTAGCGGACACGAACATCAGCCTTACTTAGCGTGCAGTTGTCGGGCCATACCGCTGTAGTGCGATTCTGCCTTGCTATTCTGTTAAAACTACGCCGCGATCCCGACAAATAGACTATCGAGAACAGTTCCAGTGCGCTGCTCGGCACTTGGGGTGCCGTGTCCGATTCGGGAAAGACCTACGATAGACGCAAAATTTCAAGCCCCATTTTTTTTTCAGTGGGATCCGGATATATGATATCCTTCCGGAAATGTCATCCGGGCCTCTGAAGGTATATCACGGCTCGTGTTGTGGTAACGTATGCTGTATGATTTTGCGGCCTACTGTAGATCGAGTTCCTGATGACAAATCGAGGATAGGGCGACTTCCCCCAACAGATTAACAGACAGATCGGTAGGGGGATGCTTATGCGACATGGCGCAGACATCAGCGCTTGTGGCCGTCAAGACTGGACTGCGTTGCACGGAGCATGGAAAATGGGAGTCTTCCTTGTCCCTCTCGTGCGCCATTCAGAAGGAGATGCGCAAGAGCACTGCAACTGTGAACACACAGAATATCTCTCTCCCTGCCCACGATGTCGTGATAGTGGTTGCTTAGGTCTTTCGTGTGCCCGGTGCAGAGGTAAGTGCCCAAAGGCGACAGCAATTGCAAAATGCAGCGAGGTGAGGAGGCCGGAAGCATGTACCTGGATAACTTAACTGCGACTCAAATACACCGCACACGCAAATCATCACATGTGAAACAATATAGGAAACCGTGACATCAGCACGGGGCCACTCATCGCTGTTGAGTACTTTGGGGCCAAACACGTGACATAAATTATGCATAAAAAGTTGTATCAAGGCCCAGAATTGCCTTGACCTATTGAAGCGTGAGTTCGGTTCAGAGCATGCCGGGTACCTGAGACATGATAAAATTACAACTCTGCTCCGAATAACAAGTACAGTCGAAGCCCTTATAATGCATACGCCTGATAGTGCATAATCCCTCTAAATGCATACATATTTTTAGTTACCAGCTTGGTATGCGGGGTAAGCACGCAAATAATGCATACATCCCTCATACCCCATAATGCATACCATTCACAACTCAAAATGCATACCCTTCACGATGCAAAATGCATATAATACCACTAGTACCATTCCAGTTAGAATATTTTAGCCGACACAAATTACATGTATGGAACACAAACCAACAGGAATTGCATTTTTTGTAAAAACCATGGCATCAAAACTGCTTGACATCCTCTGAAAAGGTCTGAAAACCCTCACTGATCATGTCAAGATAAAGAAGGAAGCCCTTCAGGCTCAAGTTGCAGAATGCCGATCAATTTCATCACAAGATGAGCCATGGCTTGACCATGATGCAAACTTGGTGGACAAGCAGCAGGTCCTAGAAATCTTGGAGGATGCGGTCAGCAAGGTCTCAGGCACTAACAACGACACAAATTACCGATTACTTCTCTCATATATAGTCAGCACTGTCTTAGAAACACACCAACATCTCATAATTTTTACCGATATTTTTTGTCTATTTTTAGAACTATCCTGAAAGTGCATACTCCCCCATAATGCATAGCCCAGAGCTGTGACAGAGGGGTATGCGTTATAAGGGCTTCGACTGTAGCACAAGAGCACACAATTTGACACAAAACGCTCCGTGACACGGAAATTTGAACCGCCAGGACAAGTAGATTGGTGTCCTCCCGACCGTGTAAACTCAATCTCCTCGGTTTGCGCTGGGATTCACAACGACACAATTTGACTGCCCTCTAAATCTCGAGGCAAGCGCGATCTCGGGCGCAACGGCGGGTCAAGTAAAGTCTCACTTGTACTGAGTAGTTGTAACGAATTGACCCAATTCTGTTGGCTGCATCAACCGATACTACGTCAGTCGGAGGTACTACCATCAGGCGGTTGTTGCTCGAGAGAAATACGGATCTGGGAGATGGGAGGAAGTTAATCAACATACACCGCCCAATCGAGATGCGCCATCTCCGCTGGCACTACGACCTCCAGACGAACCATGATATGTTCTATCCATGAAACACATGGGCAGCAGTGAGCCGGTGTAATGGATTCGGGACGTGTGTCAGGTACTGAGCGTAGGACTCTGTAGTAAGAGAGGTGAGAGTCTGATAGGGAATTCCCACGCCTATCGATATCCGATCTCTGAAGGCAGTCATCATTAGTTACCATTCACCACACAACCTACAATCTACTCTCTTTCCTTGCCACTTACCTTCAATCCGTAACATGAGTGACGCCCCAAAAGACTCTCGTTTCAAACCACTCTTTGAGGCTGCCCTCAAGGACTATGAGACACAGACCAAGACGGAACTCTTGAACCCTCCACTCTACCTCAACTCGATACTTGTAATTCCGTCCAATCCATCACCACTACAGTCCTAGACCAAGCACAAGCCTTCAAACGATACCGAGGAGATGATGGGAAGGTAATGAAGTGCCTCAAGGGAGCTGTCCACGCGCTATATATACTTTCTACCAGCGGGGTATTAGGCGGAGGTTTAGGCCTAGTACGTCGAGATCGTTGACCCGATTTCTCATCCTCCGTTTTTAACGTCTGTCCTATAGCCGTTCCCGCCTGCGGATGCAATATTTGCTGGTATAGGTATCTTGCTCACAGTAAGCATCTTCCTACCCTTCGTACGGTCCCATGACGCCTAATTGTCTCAGGCGACCAAAGATGTCAGCGCGAGCTACGACGCACTCGGTGATCTCTTCGAATCTATCGAACACTGCCTTAAGCGTTTGGATATTTATACTAAGCTCCCCACCTCTTCGCTATCTGCACTGGACGAGATAATAGTAAAGATATTAGTGGCTTTGCTCTCCACCCTCGCTTTGGCGACCAAACAGATGAAAGAAGGTCGATTAAGTGAGTTCGGTCCTACTGGTACGTCACTGAATGATAGCTCAATGTGGCGTAGAGAAGCTTGGAAAGAAGCTCTTCGGGGAAAATGACATTGAAGACGTCCTACAGAGGTTGGATAGGTTGACTCGTGATGAGGCTCGGGCCACCGCGGCCCAGACTCTTGAGGTCGTCTATGGCCTTGTTGAGAATATGAAGACCGTAATGGACAGTGAGTAAAGAATTCCTAGCTTATCACTCGTTAATCGGTGTCTGTTCATCAGACTTAACGGCATCGAGGGATAACATTCAGGAGGCGCTAGGTACGTTTGGTCGGCAAGAATAGTCCAGAGAATAGAGGGCCTCATTAGGTCATAGCGGTCTTGCAAAAATCCGCGAGCAAGATGAATGATGAACAGCGTCTGTCGTTTCTTGATGCTATCGTTGCTCAACAGTAGCCCTGAGATTACTCCATAGGTTCTGAACTGCGACGGTGGCTCTTGCCTCCTGATCCATGGAAAAACTACCACCTTGCGCTTAACACACTCCATAAAGGAACTGGAACTTGGTTTACCCAAGGCAAAATTTTTGCGGATTGGAAATCATCTCGATCCCTCCTGTGGATCTATGGGAAACGTTGCGTCTCTTCTCCCTCTGTTCACATCATCTCTGGGACTGATGACCCTCATCACAGCTGGCTCAGGGAAGAGCGTCTTGAGGTCTGTGGGGCCTGCCATATTTCAGTTTGGAGTTGTCTGATGTCATCCGAAAGCTCTGCTATCATCCAAGACATGGATGAGACAAGCAAGCTTGGCTTATCCTCAACAGCTTTTTATTTCTTTGACTTTAGAGATGACGCAAAGCAGACCTTACGCGGTTTGCTCTCCTCTCTTCTTGTCCAGCTTTGCTATCAGTCTGGTGTCTGCTATGAGATCCTTTGGGACTTGTATTCAACGCTCGGTAAAGGCTCGCGAAGTGCAAGTGAGGACGAGCTGATGAAATGTCTCGAGAACATGGTCACATCCCAGGGAAAGGCTCCGGTTCATATTTTAATCGACGCACTCGATGAGTGCCCAGATACATTTGGCATACCTTCGGAACGCGAAAGAGTACTATTGGCCCTGAAGAACCTTTTTGATTTACATTGTCCAAGTCTCCGCATATGCATCACAAGTCGGCCCGAGCCAGATATCAAAACAAATCTCACTCCCTTCGCGTCTCAATCTCTGTCCCTTCATGACCAGGTCGGTCAAAAGGGGGATATACTGCGCTACATCATCTCCGTTGTCGACAAGGTTACTACGATGCAAAAATGGAGACCAGAAGATAGGCAACTGGTTATTGACACGCTCTCCGAGAAAGCCGATGGCATGTAAGGCATGCCCCACTGTAGTACGTTATCTCCTATACTCACGCCCATCGTGCAGGTTTAGATGGGTCTTTTGCCAGCTTGACTTCCTCAGTCGCTGTCTTCGTCCACGTATCAAACGCGCTCTAAATGAACTACCGAAGTCTCTGGATGAGACGTACCAACGTACCTTGGAGCGTATCGACGATGCAAAATGGGAGTATGCCAAGCGTCTTTTCCAATGCATCACAGTCGCTTCTCGCCCCCTTCGGGTTGAGGAAGTTGCCGAGTTCCTTGCTTTCGATTTCGGAGATGGAGCCGTTCCTGGCCATAAACCGGATTGGCGCCCAGAAGACCCCGGAGACCCCGTGCTATCCATATGCTCAAGTTTGCTAGCGGTTGTTGGCGTACATGGTTCCAAAGTCATCCAATTCTCTCATTATTCAGTGAAGGAGTTCCTCACGTCAGCCCGCATAGCTGAGGGAAGGAATTCCATTTCACGCTATCATGTTCTTATGCAGCCGGCGCATACCACCATGCTACAAGTCTGCCTTGCTATTCTGTTAAATCTAAAACACGATGCCAACAAAGAAACTGTCAAGGACATTCCACTATCACTCTACGCTGCACAGCACTGGGTGGATCATGCACGATTTGGGGACGACTCCGCACGCACGAAAGATTTCACGAGACAAATTTTTGACCCGCGCCAGCCGCATTTTTCTGTCTGGATCCGTATACATGACGTCCTCCCGGAAATATCATCTATCGCCACCCAAGGCGCACCACAACTTGTATTACGTTATGCCTCGGTTTGCGGCCTTCCGGATGTGGTGGAGTTCCTGATTACAGAATGCTCCCAGAGCGTAGACCCTCGAAGCAATCGCACCCTTCCCACTCCGTTGTATCTGACAGCAACAAAGGGGCACGACAAAGTTATAAAGCTGCTTTTACGATATGGCGCGAATGTAAACGCTATTGGTAATCAAGGCTGGACCGCATTACATGTGGCGTCGGCGAATGGATACCTACCAGCTGCCCAGGTCCTTCTCGACCACTATGCAGATACGAATGTCCAAGACGACTACGGGGAAACGCCATTACAGTGTGCGTTGAAAAACGGACGTCTAGAAATTGCTTTGTCCCTCATTGGGCATACTGGGGATCAAGCTATCCGTGACGACCGTAATATTACGCCATTGCACTTCGCATCGGAAAAGGGCTATCTAGAAGTTGTTCTAGCCCTTCTCAAACACCATGCAGATGCGAGTGCCCGGGGAGAAGGAAACAAGTCTCCATTACATCGAGCGTTGGAAAACAGACGCCTCGAAGTGATTCAAGCGCTTCTCGAGCATGGTGTAGATCCGAATACCCGGTACGATGAGGACAATACAACTGTATTGTACGTGGCATCGGCGGAGGGATATCTGGAAGCAGTTCAAACCCTTCTCGAGCATGGTGCAGATCCGAATATCCGCGATGACGACATGAGAACACCATTGCATATTGCATCGAAGAACGGATATCTAGATGTCGTCCTGACACTTCTCGAACACAAGGCAGATGTGAATGCCTTGGACGACAAAATGATGACCCCATTGTATAGGGCGTCAGAAAATCAACGGCTTACAGTGATTCGTGCTCTTCTCGGACACCATGCAGACCCGAATACCCGCGACAACGACAATAGTACTCCATTGCATTTGGCGTCTGTCCACGGTCCTCTGGAACTTGTTCAAGTCCTTCTGAAGCACGGCGCGAACATGATCTCTAGAGACAATGACAACAATACTCCCTTACATTTGGCGTATAAATATGGACACGCAGATATTGTCAGCATCCTTCTTGAACATGGTGCAGATGCAAATTCCCGAAACAACGACAACCAGATTCCAATTGATGTTGGGTTCCTATATAACTCTTCGAGGCGAGGGGTTTGAGACGAGGTCAAGAGGTCTGTGGTTGTGAGGATCAGCGATAGCAGGGCTCCACCATAGCCGACGTTCACTACATTCATAACAGTGCAAATGTCTACGACCATCGTGCGTTAACTATACAAGTCGAATCACCAATCTCACGCAGTGAGGTATGAAGTCAGCGCTCCTCTCCTACTGCTGTTGTGAAAACCTGAGCTCCCCTCAGTAATCGTAGACACAGATAAACCGAGGGGGAGAGAAGCACTGACAGTTTTTGTACGGAAGAACGGCGGAAATACATGGTCATACTTCGGACCGCAATCTCAGATAGACCTAATATTATTCCTTCGTTGAAACAATGACAATGAGATCACGGTTTATTCAAGGTTTTGACGTGTTTTCTTCCGTTTTGAATATTTTTACTGCAAGTCTAGGTTGTCATTTATTCACGATTTTTGGATGACAGTGACACGCAACAATGGAAACCCATGGCCACAAGTTGGCTTCCTCATCACCCATCACACCATCTTCAATTTGTATATGAGTTCAACCTATTACCTGCATGGCAGAAGAGTAATTATACAATAGGTCTGTGTCCTTCTGGAAACGCTACTTGGTATGGAATCTGACTCGATGGTATTGCAAATATCTGCGCTGCGTGGTCTGGGCTATTGCTTCGGCTGCGTGCTCCGCAAGGAACCGTGAAAGATCCCCATGACCATATCACGACGCTTGATATAGTGGTGTCGACCCATGCCGATCCTGGATTGTCGCGTCAGCGCCGTGCTCGACGAGGATCCGTGAAAGGTCCATATGACCATATCGTGACGCCCAATGCAGTGGGGTCAAACCGCGCTTGTCCTGGGCTCTCACATCGGCACCATGCCCGACGAGGAACTGGGCGAGGGCCACATGACCGATGAACGACGTCTGATGCAGCGGAGTCGACCCATGCCGATCCTGGGCCATTGGGTCGGCGCCATGCTCAATGAGGAATCGTACGAGATCCAGATGACCACTGAACGACGCCTGATGCAGCGGAGTCGATCCACATTGGTCCCGGGCCGTCACATTGGCACCATGCTCGACGAGAAAACATGCGAGATCTAGATGGCCATATCGCGAAGCGTGATGCAACGGAGTCAACCCGTGCTTGTCCTGGGCTGCCGCATGGGCGCCGAGCTTGACAAGTAACCGTGCAAGATCCACATGACCCATGAACGACGTCTGATGCAACGGAGTCCAACAGCGCTGATCTTGCGCCGTCACGTCGGCACCGTGCTCGACGAGATACTGAGCGAGATATAGATGACCATTGAATGCCGCATAATGCAACGGAGTTGACCCGAACCTATCCTGGGCTGTTGCTTCGGCGTTGTGCTCGACAAGAAACCGTGCGAGATCCACATTTTCCACTTGCAAAGCCCGATGCAGCGGTGTCGACCCGTCCTCGTCCTGGGCCATCGCATCGGCGCCGTGCTCGACGAGGAGTCGCGCGAGATCCAGATGACCATTGAGGGATGCCTGATGCAGCGGGGTCGACCCGAGCTTGTCCTGGGCTGACGCGTTGACGCCGTGTTCGAGGAGTAACCGCGCGAGGTCCACATTTCCCCCTTCCAAGGCCCGATGCAGTGGTGTTGACCCGTCCTCGTCCTGGGCCATCACATCTGCGCCGTGCTCAACGAGGAATCGTGCAAGATACAGATGACCATATCGCGACACCTGATGCAACGGAGACCATCCTTCCTTGTCCTGGACTGTCACGTCGGCGCCATGCTCGACGAGAAACCGTGCGAGATCCATATGACCATTGAGCGACGCATGATGCAGCGGAGTCCACCCCCGCTTGTCCTGGGCTGTCGCGTTCGCGCCGTGTTCAAGGAGTAACCGCACGAGATCCACATTTCCCCCTTCCAAGGCCCGATGCAGCGGAATTGACCCGTCCTTGTCCTGGGTTGTCACATCAGCGCCGTACGTGAGGAGTACCTGCGCGGCAACCACACGACTCCTTTCCGACGCCCGATGCAGCGGAGTTGACCCAAGCTTGTTCCGAGCTGTCGCGTCTGCGCCGTGCTTGAGGAGTAACCGCACGAGATCCACACGTCCCCTTTCCGACGCCCAATGCAACGGAGTCGACCCGTCTTTGTCCTGGGCTGTCGCGTCCGCGCCGTGCTGGATAAGGAAGAACGCAAGATTTACATTTCCCTTTTCCGATGCCCCATGCAAAGGAGTCAACCCGTCTTTGTCCTTGGCCGACGCGTCTGCGCCATGCTCGACGAGGAAACGTGCGAGAGCTAGACGTCGATTTAATGACGCCTGATGCAGTGGAGTCGACTGGCGCAGGTCTTGGGCTGTCGCATCGGCACCCTGCTCGACGAGGAACCGTGCGAGATCTAGATCACCATTGAACGACGCATGATGTAACGGAGTTGACCCACACCGGTCCTTGGTCGCCGCGGCGGCGCCATGCTCAACGAGGAACCGTGCGAAATCCAGGTTACCATCAAGCGACGCTCGATGCAGCGGAGTTGACCCGAACTTGTCCTGAGCTGACACATCGGCACCATGCTCGATGAGGAACTGTGCGAGATGCAGATGACCGTATCGCGACACCTGATGCAACGGAGACCCCTCCTTGTCCTGGGCTGTCACGTCGGCGCCATGTTCGACGAGAAACCGTGCGAGATCCAGATGACCATTGAGCGATGCGTGATGCAGCGGGGTCCACCCCTGTTGGTCCTGGGCTGTCACGTTGGCACCATGTTCGACGAGAAACCGTGCGAGATCCAGATGACCATTGAGCGATGCGTGATGCAGCGGGGTCCACCCCTGTTGGTCCTGGGCTGTCACGTTGGCACCGTGCTCGACGAGGAAACCGGGCGACATCTAGATCACCACGGAACGACGCTCGATGTAGCGGAGTTGACCCGAACTTGTCCTGGGCTGTCGCATCGGCGCCGTGCTCGACGAGGAACCGTGCGAGATCCACATGACCATTGCGCAATGCATGATGCAGCGGAGTCCGCCCCCGCTGGTCCTGGTCTGCAGCGTCGGCACCGTGCTCGACGAGGAACCGGGCGGTATCCAGATGTCCATTGGATGATACATGATGCAGCGGAGTTGACCCGTACTCGTCCTGGGCCGTCGCATCGCCGCCCTGCTCGACGAGGAATCGTGCAAAATCCATATTACCATCAAGCGACGCTTGATGCAGCGGAGTCGACCCGAACTTGTCCTGGGCTGTCACGTCGCCGCCGTGCTCCACGAGGATCAGCGAGAGATCCATAACCCCTGTTTCCGATGCCCGATGCAACGGAGTCGACCCGTCCATGTCCTGGGATGTTGGGTCGGCACCGTGCTCAATGAGAAAGTGAGCAACTTCCGCACAACCATTTTGCGAAGCCAGATGTAATGGTGTTGACCCGTCATCGATCCCCGGAGAGTTCACATCTTGTGATCGTTCAAGGACCAAATACTTCACAACAGAGTGTAAGCCAAAAAAAGCGGCATAGTGTAATGGGGTTTGAGGTGGCGACGGCAATTCTGCACGTTCGTACAACATTCGGATTGGGTCGTGTATCCAGAGCCAAGTTGCAAAATGTGGCTCGTGCGGGTCAAACAGCAGCTTCATACCCTCTTCTACTGCTTGCGAGACACCCTGAAAACGGGCATGCTCAACCCAGTACCTTGCAGCGTATTCAGCAAGAGGAAACCTCGTCAGACTATCTCTGGTGGCATGGTGACCGAGTTGTAGCAGAATAGTCAAACATGCTTGCGCGACTAGAATATGACCGGATGTCATGGAAAGTCGGTAACGGTCCAAAGTAGTGTCATGCTTGCCGAGATGGGAAGATGTCAAGAAGTCTATCACCGACAAGTGAGGGAATTGTATGACAGAGGACCCGTTGACATTGACAAGGGCAAGCAACGTGGGGCACGTTGATAGTACCGCTTCCACCGGATCTTCAGGGAGCCAATCCCATGGATATGTTGGAATCGGACTGGTCTCAAAATCAAATGCAAAAAATTCTGCCATCTCTTCTACCCGGAACGGACGATAAGCCACGAGGGCGCATAGGAGTAGTCGTCTGGCGAATTTCCGGTTGAACTGGTTAATCTGACGCAAGATGCGTTCATATATGTCGTCGAGCGTTTCGGGTAATTCATTCAGAGCATGCATGATGCGCGGTGGGAGGCACCTGCGGAGAAAATCTAACTGATATTGTACCCACAGGAACCTACCGCACGGGGATTGGTCAGGGTCGAGAGGAATTAAGGTATTAGTGACTTACGTCCCGTTGGCCCGATTTGTCAGGACGTCAATGACAACTTGTTTGTGCTCTAGCCTCCATGTTCGCGTCGATATATCCGTGTTTACGATCGATTTGATAAGATTCTCGATGTCCTCCATTTGTCCGCGCTCATCGTGTAAGGAAATAGAACGGAAAGTTAAAGGAACGAGAACCTGTGTGATATCGACCTCAGGTCGGCTAGTGACGCATATGCGCAGGTTCGGAAATTGTGAGTCGACAAGGTCCTTTATAAGAAATAAGACTTCTTCGCGGGGTGATGGTGGGGTATGTGTATCTGGACATTCGTTCAAGGCATCCACAATCAAGAAGATCGGCGCTTGTTGTGGGAGATTCACTATGTTGTTAAAACAACATACAAGCGCATGATCGCTGGGGCGTTGAGAGCCATTGGCGTGTTCAGAGTATAACTTGGAAAGAATGGCACAGGAGGAATCGGATTGATGGCAAAGCTGGACTAACACCGATGAGAGCAGTCCGTGCCGGTCCTTCTTTTTTTGATCTCTAAAGTCATGATAAAACATGGCCAGTGATGCAAGTCCGGATTTCTGCATTGTCTCTATCTCCTCGATGATTTTGGAACTGACCGACACCGTGAGTCCTCGAGATGGAAATAACAGCAGGTATACGTACCAAATTACACTCTTTCCAGACGCCGCTTCCAAAGGGGGAAATCATCAGTCTCAGCGAAAGGGTAAGCAATGGACGGCAGCTGACGTTTCCCATGTATCCATAGTAAGGAACTCGGTCCAGATGCTTTCCATTTAGAGAATATGTCGCTCTTAACGAACCACGCCCCAGTCCCGCTGTGCATCGATTTGAGGGCAGTATTGTGATTTATCGACGGATCAGGGGGTAAGAGCCAACTGCAGATATCCCGTAGCAACCGGTCACCTACAACGTGATTCAGCACTTCCGGGTAGTAATGCCAACATTAGGAAATAACAGACGATTCGACCTATTCATGTCGCCGACCATCCGGTGTAAAATTTCTGGCGCACAGTCAGAAGAATGAGCTCTTTCTCGCAAATAAAACGTACTCAGGTCTTCCCGGACATCCTCGATGGGTGACTTTCCATCTGGTGGAAGGATGGTCAAGAGATGGCGGATTTCAAACCGAATGTGTTGCTCACCTTCCAGGACCACTCTCATACCCTGGACGAGACCATAGATAACATTGAGAATCTCAGCTGCTGTGATGCGAGCCTCGTCTTGCGTGAGTCGGTCAAGCCTTTGAAGGACAGCCTCAACGTCCCCCTCTCCGAAGGCTTTCTTTACAAATTTGACTACGTTGCACTGAGTAAGATGATACGTCAACGAGAACAGGACTCACTGGATCGTCCCTTCTTGATCTTTGTGGTCGCCAGAGCGAACATGGTGAGTAACTCCACCAATATCTTGACCACTATTTCGTCCATTGCGGGCGTAGCTGGGATCCGTGTATATATATCGAGACGCTTCAGAAAGTGTTCGATTGACTCGAGCAAGTCGACGAGCGCATCAAAGCTGGAAATGACGCCCTTGGCCGCCTAGTCCACTTGGATGTCACAATGGTACTGAGATAAGAACTAGAGAACGACACATACATCAAGTAGGATACCGAGGCCGGCATATATCGCGTTTGTCGGGGATAGTAGCTGTAAAACCAGTCAGGTACGTGGAACCAACTATCAGCGCGTTCTGACGTACCAGGCTGATAGCCCCGTCGAGGGAGGGTGCGGCAGAAATGGCTGATAAAATAGATACAGTACTCTCTATCGATTTCATAATTATATCACTTCTGGGGAGATCGCTGAAGGCTCGTGCTTCATTTTGAAGAAATACGATGATGGACTCGACGGAGGAGAAGCTCTGGAGTTGGATGGCAAGTGAGTGCTCGGCCAACGTTATGCTGGTCTCCCTTTGGTAGGCCCGCAAAGCAGATTCGAATTGTGCCCGAAAACGAGAGGTTCTTGACTGGTCGGCCATATCACGAGTGGGGTGGAATTGCGGCGTTTCAGAGGGGAGCTTGTTCTTTGCGAGGGAACGACAGTGAGACGGTGGAATGTGGCGAGCAGAGGGTCGGAGTGAGGGTCAGCGCACCGCCTCATCGATGAATCCTGTCCCGTTCCCACGCAGACACAAGGTGGTCGCCTGAAGTAGAATGGGCGCAAGTTGGAATTGAGCGCTGGACTGTATTTGTGTGGGACGAGTCGGAGTTTATTGAGCACTGTTGTCGGTGCACGGGGATAGGACCGTCGGTGGTCCCGATGACGATTGGAGACATGGTAAAATTGGTACCGTAGTGAGATGCGGAGGGTGATAGAATACAGCAACGACAGTACTGTCCTGGTTCTGGCTGGGGCTGTTTAGCCGAGCCGCCCAGAGGGGCACCAGAAGAGAATAGGATATCGTATGTTCAAGTTTATCTTTGAGGTTTATATAAACGGACAGGAGACAGAAACGTCAAAAAAACATGAATACCAGCACTCCAAGCAGGATATACCTTGAGCAGTTCTGTGTCCCGACTGTCCCCCTTTCTTCAGTGTCGTCATGGTATAATCCACCGTAAATTAGAACCATCTTTAATTGGAGGCCATCCATGGGTCGCGATCTATCTATAGACTGTACTGTATCCTTATCAGGTACATCGCTTCGCGGATTACTGATATCGTTGAAAGCTTCACCACTATCCAGGACTTGTGGTGAAAGCTCGAGCGATGACGAGTTGGGAGTGTCACATGTTCAAGATGAAGGCCAACGCGGGAAAGATACCATCTTCAATCAAGACTTGGAGGGACAAGCACGGCACTGACGCAGCAATAGCGACAGTTTTGGTTAAGAAAGACGCGACCATGGAGGAGGTCAAGGCGGCGCTTGAGGCCGCCAGAGAGGCATTTAAGAATTCCTAAGCGTCTTCGTCTCGGCCTGTACTTGCCGTCTTCTTGAAGATCTTCTGTTAGTTACATCGATTCATGTACCAGTAACTCGATTGAATATGCCTTGCTCGCTCTGAATTCGAACTCTGTGTTGTTTGTTTATGCACATTGATAAGAACCCGAAGAAGTTGATACACGTGGACACTCGACACGCACTTGAGCTCGTGAGAGCCTCCATCTTGTCCTTGTAAAAACCCCGTGTTACTTGGCTGACTTCTTTTCAAGTTTGGTCCCTCTTCCAACCCTCCGCACACATTCGCATGTACTACTCCCTTAGGCGTGCGAGGCCCGTCTTCAATTTGCTACTACTCCCAATCTCTCCGCCTCTGCGCCGTCCTCTCCCCTCGCTGCGTCACGGTTCAGCATATCTTTCCTCTCCAATCCCTAACTTCAATCGGACCTGTTGGCAGCCGCCACGTCGTGCATTCTCAAGCATTTCATGCTCTCCTGATGATTTCTTCGACTATTCATCGGGACGCTGGCTGGAAGTTTTATACCTGTTGTTCTCTGGCGTATATGTCTAATCCGTAATCTCGCACATTCAGCGTCAACAATGATCTTCGCCTCGCAGAGCGCAGACATGAGTTCGACGTCGACGAGCTTCGTCGACTTGCGGCGCGGTCTGTTGGTCGGAGTTCTCAAGATATCAACACATTTGTGAAGCTCGCCGAGGGTGGCTACAACCGGACTTTCCTTATCACCATGCATGACGGCTTCGAGATGGTAGCCCGCATCCCGTACCCCATCACGGTCCCCGAGTTCTACACTATCGCTAGTGAGGTGGCCACAATGCGATTCCTCCGATCCTCTGGGCTGCCTGTTCCCGAGGTTTACGATTACTCTCCTTCGTCGGACAACGCCGCGAAGACAAAGTATATTTTCATGGAGTTCATGAGAGGTACGAATCTCTGCGACGTGTGGATGAAGCTGGAGGAACCAGATATCGTTTCGGTCTTGCGTCAACTCGCTCAACTCGAGTCACGCCTGATGTCGATTCCTTTCCCGGCTGGTGGAAGCCTCTACTATACCAACGACCTGGAGAAGGTGGCAGGGAGGACAGGCATCCCGCTCGACGATGATCGCTTCTGCGTCGGTCCAGATGCCAGGCTGCGTATGTGGTACGGAAGGAGGTCGCAGCTCAACGTGCACAGGGGACCATGTACGCCACTTTCTGCCTTTTCTTTTGTTGAACTTTCTGGAACTAATCGAGACTGTAGACGAAAACGCCGAGGCAGCGCTCGTAGCAGCAGCTCGCAAGGAACTGGAGTATCTGAAACAGTTCGGTCGACCGCTACTACCGTTCCAGCGTGAAAGAAGGGAGGCTTACGAGTACGAGGAGCAGTCACCGTTGGACCACATCGAGAATCTCGAACGATACCTTCTCATCGCATCCTCGCTCGTCTCCAAGAACTCAGCCTTCCATCCTTTCCGTATCCGCCATCCCGATCTCCAGCCGAGCAACGTCATCGTGTCGAAGTCGCCAGACTCTAACCAGTTGAAAATCGTGGGCCTGCTCGACTGGCAACACGCCTCGATCCTACCACTGTTTCTCCTCGCTGGTATACCAGGTCGTCTGCAGAACTACGATGACCCGGTCTCGCGGGATCTCATCCCACCCTCACTGCCGGCCAACATGGACGAGCTGGACCAATCCGAGCAGAGCCTCGAGATGGGTCTCTACCACCGCCGTCTCGTTCACTTGCATTACGTCAAGAACACGGAGAAGTACAACAAGCTCCATCACGATGCGTTGTCCGACCTCGTGTCCAAGTTCCTCTTCCGCCTTTTTGACCAAGCCGGTGCTCCATGGGAGGGTGAGACTCACGCGCTGAAGACTACGTTGATAGAGGTAACGAAGATGTGGGAGAGGCTTATGGGGGAAGGTGTGCCGTGTCCAGTCGCGTTCGAACCCGAGGACCTACTCAAGACGAAGGAGCTGAGCGCAAAGCTGCAATTAGCGGACGAGAATTTTGAGGCGTGCCGAGGCATGGTTGGTTTCGAGACGGAGACCTGGGTATCTAACGAAAACTACGAGAGGGCGATTGCCCTCGCCGAGATACTAAAGCTGAGGTTGTTGGCAGCGATCCCGGAGAAGGAAGTCCGGGCTAAGACTGAGGCGAATTGGTTCTTGAACGATATGGACGAAAATGATTACAGGTAATGAATCGATTGACATATTCCACGGTGTTGTTATTTTATTAACAGTCGACTCCCTCTTAACACATACCCCTAATAATCCATACTCCCTCAAATCCCATATGTTTTTTAAATTGCCAACCTAGTAATAGGAGATGGTGTGGAGTAGGAAGGCCCACAGGGAGTCGTCATTCAATTTCCAGGTGTAGTGGCAACCAGCAGCTGTGTTGAGGTCGGGCGGGGCGAAGGTGCCAGTTTGCGGTTGGAACCATAACCCAACCCCATAACTCACGGGCATAACCGCGTTACGCGTCGGTCCGAGCCGGACCAAACAGGTCTTCCCACTTCTTCTTTGTCCCTTCATGGCGAGGCCAGACAAAAGGCGAAATAATGTGGACTACTTCCTCTCCGCTATCTATCGGGACCTTGCGAAAGTGAGACGGAGACCACAGGATAAAGCACTGGTTATTAACGTGCTCTCTGAAAGAACCGAGGGATGTAAGGTACGTTTGCAGTGGCGTATCATCGCCCCTACTCAGACCCATAGTGCAGATTCTGATGCGCCTTTTATCAGCCTGACTTCTTCTTGCTGCCTTTCTCAATGCATCCGATACGCTCTGGTGAACTTGCCGTTCATACGTCTCGTCCAGGGTCTCGGCAGATCCGGGACGAGGCGTATGAACGCACCTTGGAGCGTATCGAGAAGGCAAATTGGGAACATGTGCTACCGTCTTTTACAATGCATTGCAGTAGCTTCCAGCCCACTTCGGGTTGAGGAAGTTGCACGGTTTCTCTCACCTATTAACTTCGAAGCTGGGCCAATTGCAAGTCGTCGTTCGGATTGGCCGCCCAGAAAACCCCGGACACACCCGTGCCATCCAGGTGCTCCAGCCTGGTAGTCACAGTTGCCGGCGCTGACGGCTCCTAGGTCATCCAATTTTCCGATTATTTTTCTCTCGGCGTCAGGCCACATCGCTCAAGCTAAAGGAATCACTCCACATTTTTGAGTTCTACGGCGTCATCCCATTTCCCCTGTGCCGCGACTCTGCCTTATCTCTCAGTTGAAATTAGGCCGCTATACCAACAAAACGGCAATCGAAATCATTTTCTAAGTCGTCTACGCTTCTCAGCACTTGAGGCCTCGAGGGCCATACACGATTCGCGAATGACTCACTATGCACGCAAGATCTCAGGAAACGAATCTTTGACCTGGTCAGGCGGCATTTTTCGGTCCGAGTCCGGGATATACTCCTGGAAATTTTAACTAGGGCTTCCAAAGGCACATCACGGGTGGTATTCCATTATGCTACATTTTTCAGTCTTCCAGACGTGGTAGAGTCGCTGATTACGACCCATTTACAGGACGTAAACTCCTTCCGGCTTCCATTAAAGATGCGTACTACGAGGTTGTGAGGCTACTTATACAGCACCACACGAACACAAATACTCGGGTTCATCAAAGCTGAACACCGTTGCATGCAGCGTCGGAAAATGGCCATTATAGCGCTGCTCGGTTCCTTCTGAGCACCACACAGACGCAATTGCCAGGTGACGACCGTATAATCCTACTACAATTGGCATCGAAGAATCGGGAATCTGGAAGTTTTTCTGACCCTAAAGTGTGGCAAGGACTTTGCAACTACGCACTCGCGGAATATCTCTCTTTCTACTTATAGGGTTATGATGTGTTGGTCGTGTGACTCTTTCTCGAGCTTGGGGCAGACGTAAGTGCTCAAAAGTGATGACAACTGAAACCCATCGCAAAACGCAGCTAGGAGAGCGGAGCCTAAAAGTATGTACCCGGATAACTGCAGCCTAAATACTCCACGGACCCTCACGTATGAGACAATTAGACGCCATCCCAGGTGTACGGGGCGACTCACCGCCGTCGAGTTACCGAACATGGACTATAACACTTGACACCCCCCCCCCCCCGCGACGAAGAAATTG